>ENA-OQKW01000251-OQKW01000251.1-human-gut-metagenome-genome-assembly--contig:-NODE-251-length-14505-cov-3.425511_pt1 | contig 14505 bp, 13 predicted proteins | sample MGYA00242657_ERZ504815 | MGnify/ENA primary metagenome ERZ504815 (study PRJEB26092, sample SAMD00036404) | human gut metagenome | host: Homo sapiens | study: EMG produced TPA metagenomics assembly of... | reverse complement strand
CTCTTCCCATTCCGAACAGAGAAGTTAAGCCTTGTCACGCCGATGGTACTGCGTCACAGTGGGAGAGTAGGTAGCCGCCGTTTTGATTGAAGCCTCCGGACTTGAAGAAGTTCCGGAGGCTTTTTTTTGTATCCGCACGCATGAAATGTGACCTCTACCGTTTTTTCCCCGTGGGTGTGGGTACGTTTCCCACGGAACTGTCCGGAAGGGGCAGGTTTTTATTTAGAATTAGAAAAGGGGTTAAAAAGATTGTATTTCATAATTTCTTTATGATTATCGAATATATTTACCACTTGAACTTGAATAATTTTTAGGTCTGCGTGAACAAAAAAACAATAGAATTGTTTCAATAATATAAACCGAGAATCTTTCGAAACTAGTAGCCAAAATGAAGCTTATCGTCAAAATAGGATTAATAGTCCTGCTTTTAATGTTTAATTATCAGGGAGTCGATGCAGATGTTGTTTCTTCCGCTATTGACAGATATGCTACTACTACAGAACATCAAGATAATATGGCATCTGATCATGGTACATTGGATACCATGTCTTTCACCCACTCTTTACTCACAGGGCAACAGCAGGTATTAGCGAAACTAATGCCCGACGATCTCCGTATCCGCAGAGCAGAGGAACTTCAACAGAACTTCTTAAAAATTCTCATAGGTCGTTTTTCACTACGGGAAGAAATACTGGCAACTGACCGCGCTAAGATCTTTCCGTCTAATCCCATTCATTGTGTGTCTCCGGCATGTCATTATTTCGTGTTCACGCTGAGACGCATTTTGATTTAATTAATCGTTATAAATTTAGTTGTTTCACCTTCTCCGGCGCCCTGCAGAGTGTCGGGGTTGGTATAGAATTGTCATTTAACTATAACGATTAATTAAAACATATATCATGGAAACTATTCAAAATAAAACTACTAATAAGATTGTAGGTATTAAAATAGCGGGTTGGGTAATTATATGCTGCTTTATCATTGCAGTTTGTGTCTATCACTTCATATTGGGGAATCCATCTAACTTTATGAATAATGACCCTAATAACCATCCGTTGCCGGGCAGTTTCCTGGGAACAATTTACAAAGGTGGTGTAGTGGTGCCCATTATCCAGACCCTGTTGCTCACCGTCATAGCGTTGAGCGTTGAGCGTTATTTAGCCATCCGGTCTGCTTTTGGCAGAGGTTCGCTGGTGAAATTCGTCGCTAATATTAAATCTACCCTGGCCGCTGGTGATATGAAGAAGGCACAAGAGCTATGTGATAAACAAGGCGGTTCTGTAGCCAATGTAGTTACTTCGACTTTAAGAAAGTATGCCGACGTGGAAAACGATGCGACACTTTCCAAGGACCAGAAAGTACTGGCCATTCAAAAAGAATTGGAAGAAGCAACTGCACTGGAGCTCCCTATGATGGAGCAGAATCTGCCTGTTATCGGTACAATCACCACATTGGGTACCTTGATGGGACTACTCGGTACGGTAATTGGTATGATCCGTTCATTTGCAGCTTTGTCTGCCGGTGGTGGTACGGACTCCATGGCTTTGTCACAAGGTATTTCCGAGGCGTTGATCAATACGGCATTCGGTATCTTGACAGGTGCATTGGCGGTTATTTCTTATAACTACTACACTAATAAGATTGATAAATTGACTTACAGCCTCGATGAAGTAGGTTTCTCTATTGTACAGACCTTTGCGGCTTCTCATAAATAATCGTGCCAACCCTTTAAAATAAACTGCTATGGGTAGAGCAAAGATTAAAAAGAAAAGTACGTTCATAGATATGACGGCCATGAGTGACGTCACTGTGTTGCTGCTTACTTTCTTTATGTTGACTTCAACATTCGTAAAGAAGGAGCCGGTACAGGTGTTTACTCCAGCCTCCGTTTCTGAAATCAAGATTCCGGAAACGAATATCCTTCAGATTCTGGTGGACCCGCAAGGGAAAATATTTATGAGCCTCGACAAACAGCCCGACATGAAGGCCGTATTGGAGAAAATGGGTGAGGAGTACGGAGTTGATTTTACTCCTGAGCAGGAGAAGAAATTTGTGACAGCTTCTACATTTGGTGTCCCGATGAGAAGCATGCAGAAATATCTGGATCTGCCTTCCGACCAGCAGGATAAACTGTTGAAAAATGAAGGTATCCCCTGTGACAGTACAGATAATCAGTTTAAATCATGGGTACGCAGTGCTCGTCAGGTGAATCCTGATTTACGTATTGCTATCAAAGCTGATGCGTCAACTCCCTACGCTGTGATTAAAAACGTAATGAACTCACTTCAGGACCTCAGAGAGAACCGGTACAATCTGATTACTTCTCTGAAGACTACTTCTGATAAATAAAACCGAATAATTATGAGTGCTGAAGTACAAGAAAGCAGCAAAAAAGGAAAGGGTTCGAAGCAAAAAAAGATGACTGTCCGCGTAGACTTTACGCCTATGGTGGATATGAACATGTTGCTGATTACTTTCTTTATGCTGTGTACCACGCTGAGCAAACCTCAGACGATGGAAATAAGTATGCCGAGCAATGACAAGAACATCACTGAAGAGCAGCAGAGCAAGGTGAAGGCTTCACAAGCAATTACCCTGTTACTGGCCGGAGGAGATAAATTGTATTATTATGAAGGAGAACCTAATTATAAAGACTATACATCGCTGAAGGAAACTTCCTATAATGCAGATGGTCTGCGTTCCATTCTTCTTAAAAAGAACTCGGCGGCAGTTCGTGAAGTAAACGATCTGAAAAAACAGAAAGCTGATCTAAAGATATCAGAGGAGGAGTATACGAAAAAACTGGCTGAAATAAAAAGCGGAAAGGATACCCCGACTGTTATTATTAAAGCAACGGATGACTCTTCATACAAGAATCTGATTGATGCTCTAGATGAAATGCAAATATGCAATATAGGTAAGTATGTAATTACAGACATCGCAGATGCAGATCAGTTCTTGATCAAGAACTATGATACGAAGGGCGATCTGAGTAAAGACATTGCGGAATAGTAACACACATTTAAAAGGAGGAAAAGAAAATGGCAAAAATAGATTTGACCTCACCTGAATGGTGTGAACTGATATTCCAAGGTAAGAACAAGGCATACGGTGCCTATAAGATGCGTGCCAATTCACCTAAACGCCACACGTGGGCAATGGTAATTGTAGTGATCATTGCTGCCATAGGTTTCAGTATACCGACATTGGTAAAACTGGCAACCCCGAAGCAGAAAGAGGTGATGACAGAGGTGACTACCTTGTCACAACTGGAAGAACCCGAAGTGAAACAGGAAGAGTTCAAGAAAGTGGAACCGGTGGCTCCGCCTCCTGCTCTGAAAAGCTCTATCAAATTTACAGCTCCTGTCATCAAAAAAGATGAAGAAGTGCGTGATGATGAAGAGATAAAGAGTCAGGAAGAATTGACTCAGACCAAAGTGGCTATCTCTATTGCCGATGTGAAAGGTAATGATGAGTTGAACGGTAAAGATATTGCTGAACTGAAAGAAGTGATAACCAAAGCCCCCGAAGCAGAAGAAAAAACATATACTATGGTAGAACAGATGCCTCAGTTCCCGGGTGGTGATAGAGAATTGCTGTCTTTTATAGCAAAGAATTTGCATTATCCTACCATTGCGCAGGAAAAAGGAATACAGGGTAAAGTGTTTGTCCGCTTTGTGGTTTCGGCTACAGGTGACGTAAAGGATGTGAAGGTGATGCGTTCTCTGGACCCGTATTGCGACAAGGAAGCCATCAGGGTGATCCAGTCATTGCCGAAGTGGATTCCGGGAAGACAGAACGGACGTAATGTTCCCGTGTACTATACCGTTCCTATAACTTTTAAGCTACAATAATATCTATATATGATGATGAAGCTGTATATTGCATTATTGGCTGCTTCGTTGCTGCTGCTTTCGGGCTGCGGCAACAAACCCAAACCGGGGGAAGACGATACGTTGACTTCGGGCACAATTACGATAGCTGTGGACGAGACATTCCCGTCCCATTGCGGAAGAAGAATTGCAGGTATTCCATGCATTAACGCCGGATGCTACCGTGCATCCAGTTTATTGCAGTGAAGTGAAAGCCATGAAACTTTTGTTGGCGGACAGTGTACGTTTGGCTATAACCACGAGGCAACTGACTCGACAGGAAATGGCATTTTTCAATGACAAGAAATTCTTTCCTGTATCGGTAAAGATGGCGACAGATGGTTTGGCCTTGATAGTGAACAAGCAAAATACGGATTCATTAATTACGGTTGACCAGTTTAAAGAAATACTGACGGGGAAAGTTACTGACTGGAAACAGTTGAATCCTGCTTCCCGTTTGGGTGAGCTCCAACTGGTATTTGATAATCCCAATTCGAGCACCGTACATTATGTACTTGATTCGATCTGCGGCGGTATGCCTTTGTCGAAGGACCTGAAGGCGCAGAAAACAAATCCGGAGGTGATTTCGTATGTGGCTAAGAATCCCGCAGCTTTAGGGGTTATCGGTGTCAACTGGATAGGAAATCCTGCGGATAGTACGCGACTCTCTTTCAATGACGTCATTCGGATAATGGCTGTCAGCCGTGCGGATTCGGCTACAGTGGGAAATAGTTTCAAGCCTTATCAAGCTTATCTGGCTTTGAACCAGTATCCGCTCACTCGCAATGTGTACATTTTACTCAATGATCCTAAAAGTGGTCTGCCCAGTGGTCTGACTTCTTTCCTGACAGATTTCCGGGGACAGCGTATCATCTTGAAATCAGGACTGGTACCTGCTACGGCTGCTGTGAGGATTGTAGATGTAAAAGAGGAATAATAAATGAACAAAAAAGAAGAACCATGAAAAAATTAGTATTAACCGTGATGAGCCTGTGCCTGGCCGTAACTATGTGGGGACAGACACCAGCAGGCAGCGAATGGTCACCCCAAGTGAAACAGGCTGCCACGATGATAAAGGAGAATCCGGCAAAAGCCTCCGAGGCTTTTGATGAACTGATGAAAGGTAAAAATAAGAAGAATACTTCCTTGTTGGTAGAGATAGGCCGGGCTTATCTGGACCAGGGAAAAACAGCAGAAGCTGCCGAATATGCACAGCGCGCTAAAGATGTGAACAGTAAATGTGCTGTAGCCTATCTGCTGAGTGGTGATGTGGCATTGAAACTAAATGATGTGAACAAAGCCAGCAGTGATTATAACCAGGCTATTTATCTGGATGAAAATTGCAGCGAAGCTTATTTTAAATATGCACAGGTATATAAAGGTGTAGACCCTCAACTGTCACTGGATATGTTGATGCGTTTGCAGACTAAGGCTCCGGACGATAACCGTATCAGTAAGGAATTGGCCGATGTATATTATACGATGGGGCAGTATGGCAAAGCAAAAGAAGCTTATGAAAGTTATCTGAAAGTAGGTACGCCTACCGAACAGGACTATACCCGCTATGCCATGTTGCTATATCTGAATAAGGATTATGCGCAGTCTTCGGATATGGTAAAGAAAGGTCTGGAACTTGCTCCGGAAAATCATGTGCTGAAACGTCTGGCGATGTATGATAATCTGGAGTTAAGGATTACAAAGAAGGACTGGAAGCAGCCGCCACTTTCTTTTCTAATCCCGGTAATCCGGATTATGTATATTTGGATTACGTTTATTTCGCCCGTTTGCTGGAAGCTGACAAGCAGTATGATGAAGCGGTGGCACAGTTCGACAAAGCACTGGCTATGGACAAATCGCATACGGAAATCTATAAAGATATCTCTGATGTATAACGAAAAGGAACGTGATTTTCCGAAGGCCATAGAGGCTTATAAAAATTATTTGGGCGGAATGAAAGGTGATCCGGATATTAGTGACCTGTTTTTATATGGACGTTTGAACTATTATGCGGCTACTGATTCTGCTTATCAGGATAAGCAACCACTTTATCTAGCTGAAGCCGATACTATTTTTGCACAAGTGGCTGCTAAAGTTCCCGATAACTATTTAGGAAACTTCTGGCGTGCCCGTGTTAATTCTTTGCGTGATCCTGAAACAACTCAGGGATTGGCAAAGCCTTATTATGAGGCTGCACTGAGTATTCTGGAACAGAAGCCTGATGCTACTAAATCAGTGTTGGTGGAATGTAACAGCTATTTGGGATATTATTATTTTGTAAAAGAAGATTATAACCAGTCAAAACTGTATTGGAATAAGATATTGGAAATTGATCCTGGAAACGAAACTGCTACTAAAGCACTAGGAGGAATTAAATAGTCCTTCTTTTTTTCATTTATCATTTGAGTTGAGCGGACAGTACTTGGTTGCCGCCCGCTTAATTCGTTTAACGGTTAATGAATATTAAAGATGAGTCATTCTTCTTGTTTATTCAAATAAACTATATACATTTACAGTGTACTAATCAACTAATACACTAAATAACTAATAAAACCATAAACACAATGATGATTGAAGTAAAGAACTTGTCTTTCAGTTATGGAAAGAGAAAACAGAAAGTCTTTGATGACTTCTCGCTAGCATTGGACAAAGGTTCAGTTTACGGCCTTTTAGGGAAGAACGGTACAGGTAAATCTACTTTGCTTTATTTAATGACAGGTTTGCTTCGTCCTCAGGCCGGACGGGTGCTTTACAAAGGGGTGGATGTTTCCATGCGCTATCCCCTGACTTTGCAGGACATGTTTCTAGTGCCTGAAGAATTTGCTTTGCCATCAGTCAGTTTGAAACAATACTTGAAGCTGAATACTCCGTTTTATCCGAATTTCAGCAATGAACTCTTGAGCACTTGCCTTCGTGATTTTGATATGAATGAAGATATTCATTTGGGCGAGCTTTCGATGGGACAGAAGAAGAAAGCATTTATGTGCTTTGCATTAGCTACCAATACCTCTTTGTTGGTAATGGACGAGCCCAGCAACGGATTGGATATTCCTTCTAAAAGTCAGTTTCGTAAAGTAATCGCTTCGGGCATGACCGATGAAAAATCAGTCATCATCTCTACGCACCAGGTGAGAGATATTGACAGCCTGCTGGATCATGTGGTTATTATTGACGGTACCCGCGTATTGTTGAATGCATCGGTAAAGACCATCTGTGACAAAGTCTATTTTGCAGAGCAAGGCATGAATGAACCGACGGACACAGCACTCTATGTCCAGCCGTCCGTCCAGGGAAACAGTGTCATCTTCCCGAACACTGAGAATGAGGAAACGAATTTGAATCTGGAAGTATTATTCAACGCTATGCTGGCAGAGAGAGAAAAAATGCAAACCATGTTTAACAAGTAACACACACAAACATTATGGATACGAATAACTTCTTTAGCTTTTCGCGTATTGCAATGGTAATGAAACGCGAGATTATGGAAAATTGGAAAACGAATCTTTATCGTTTGATAGGAATTTATGCTGCATTCGCCTTGGTAATGATACTTCATATGTGGACAATGAGTTCTGGTAGGTCTTCTCAGATATCGTTTACTACTTATTGTTCTAATATAATGGGGACCTTTGTTTTTATCATTGGTATTGCCAGTATTGCTTATGCTGCCAACATTATGGAAAACATGATTACAAAAGAAAAACGTATCGCTTTTCTGATGCTTCCGGCGACTATGATAGAGAAATTTGTAGCACGATTTTTAATTGTTACGGTAGGGATGGCCGCAGCCATTATAGTTGCCGCTTCATTGGCAGAGATTACGCGTTATCTTGTACTTCCTTTGTTTAATTTGCCCGAGGCATTCCATCAATCAGTGTTGTACCATCTTCTTTCTATGGCTGCTATAGATGGAGAACAGGTATTTAGGGGATCGGGATCCGCTTTGAATATGTCCTACCAGAACTGGCTGGGTGAGCTGTGCGGATGGGCTTTCTTGGTGTGGTCACATTCACTTTATATTCTAGGGGGGAGTTATTGGTACAAGAAACCTTTTTTCAAGACATTGGGTACATTGATGCTTATTTCTATTCTGTGTTCGGTCTTGTCAGTACATATCATATCATGGGTAGGCAATGACGGTATGCGTAGTTTCGCCGAATGGCTGGAAGCTAATTTCCAGTGGGTGACATTAAACAAGTTACTTTCCTTAGGGGTGGCGTTCTTCAGTGCATTCACCATGTTCAACTGGTGGCTGAGTTACCGGCTCTTTACCCGTTCACAAGTTATTAAACCCAAATTCCGTTTGCTATGAAATTTAAAGAAAGTAAATCCATTTACTTGCAGATAGCTGACCGGATATGTGATGAAATCCTGCAAGGACAATATACGGAAGAAGAGCGTATTCCATCGGTCAGAGAATACGCCGCCACAGTGGAGGTGAATGCAAATACGGTGGTCCGCACGTATGATTACCTTCAGGGACAAGAGATCATTCACAATAAACGCGGCATTGGTTATTTTGTATCGGCAGGGGCTAAAGACCGGATTATTGCTTTACGGAAAAATACATTCCTGCATGAAGACCTGCCTGAGTTTTTCAGACAAGTGAAGACATTGGATATTCCCATGAAGGAGATAGAAAAAATGTATAAGGAATATCTGACTCAACAATGACACAACACCAAGCACATCTACGACAACACATACACAACATCGGTTAGATAAAGAAATCCCGGCAGAGCGATGACTCGCCGGGATTTCTTATATCCGGGTTACTTGTCTGCTATAAAAATTGTAGTCCAGTATAACCATTCGGTTCGTCAGCTCGGAGGATATCGGGATTGATAGATTGGGTGTTAATCTTTGGGGATGATGGTAATAACCGCCTCCCAAGGCCCATAAGTCTATACATGGATAGCCGGCTTTCATAAAGACTGCACCGTCTGTGCGAGGGCGGGTCAGGAAATGAGTCTCACTAGTGAACAGACGTCGATGTACATACCTATCATTGGCTTTCTCTGATAGCTCAGCCAGTTCGGGGTATTTATAGTGATAATTCGCTCCTAGCATCTCACCTACACCCACTTGTTCCAGATTCAGGATTGCTACCACTTTGTTTTGGGGCACAAGGGAATGGTTGGTGTAGTAGGTACTTCCGGTGAGTCCGGCCTCCTCGCCGTCCACACTCATAAAGATGATGCTGCGTTTCGGTTTTATCTTTGATTTTGCCAGTGCTTCGGCTACTCCCAGCATGGCAGCGGAGGAAGAATTGTTGTCATTCGCTCCTTCAATTAGGAAAGGAATCATTCCTAAGTGGTCCAGATGGGCGGAAATGATTACATATTCATTGCATAGTATAGGATCACTGCCTTTGATCATGCCCAAAATATTTTTTCCAGTAGCATTGGGATTATAGGTAGCATTCATTTTGATGTGGGCTCTCTTTCCGGTATGGAAAGAGGCAGGCTTCTGAGTCTTATAAATCTGCCGGATGGTTTCTTTATAGGTCTTGCCTGTTCCCCTGAAAATATCATTGACCACAGTGTCTGTAACATGACAATAGACAAATCCCGGATTATAGGGGGCATTCGGACCGGGAACCCATTTGTATAACAAGCCTGCCGCACCATGGGCTGCAGCGTTGTTCAGCTTGGTTTGGTGCAAAGTATGTTTGTACCACATGGCCAGTGAATCGGGGTTACGGCTTATATTGGGTGTTTCTCCCTCTACCAGCACAATCTTGCCTTTTACATCTATGTCTTTGTAATCATCATATCCTAATTCGGGTGCTGTAACGCCAAATCCGGCATATACCACATCGGCTGTCACTTCTCCGTTACTGGTCATTCCTCCGGCAAACCAACCATCTGCCCAAGGGTATGTCTTGGAGATCCATACAGTTTTTTTCTTGTCTTGGGTGACAGGAAATAGGATATCCATAGTGCTTCCCGGTTGTATCTCTACACAAGGGTGGGGGAATAGCTGTATGTAGGAACCATTCTCACCACGAGGTATTAGTTTCCACTCTTTAAAATATCCTTTTACGATATCTACAGCTTTAGCCATTCCGGGCGAACCTGCGAGTCGTCCCTCCAAGGCCGGGTCTGAAAGTTGCTTTACATAACCGAAAATCTTTTCGGTAGTGATGTTACGATGCATGGCATCAAGGTACATTTCTTCATCAGTCATGGTAGCCGTTCTTCTTTGGGCGGATGAAGACAGGGAGCCCAATGCAAGAATTGCAGATAACAAGAGGAGTCCTTTTTCATGTTAATATGTTGATTTAAGATTCGGTTCTAAAGATAAAAAGAAAAGATCAGATACCTGTTTATCTCCTTGTAAAAATCTTAAGTTCGTATTTCTTGATATAAATCAAACCGTTACATCGTGAAAAGTCTGTACCTTTGCACCCCGAAAATCAAGGGTAACAAGTGGACGTAATTCAAGAACCGAGAAGTGTACGAAAGAACCTTGCCAGACTGGCGGTTCCTATTTTCATTGAAACATTGCTGATTATGATGCTGGGCGCGGTAGATACCGTGATGCTGAGTCAGTATTCAGACAATAGTGTGGCTGCCGTCGGGGTGGTCAACCAGCTCATCATGTTTGCTTTCCTGATATTCGAGGTGATTAATATAGGAACTTCCGTACTCTGTTCGCAATATTTGGGAGCAAGAATGCACAAGAATATGGTGCAGGTGGTGGGAGTATCATTGATACTCAATTTGGTGTTCGGCCTGTTTGTCAGTGCTATTCTGCATTACGGAGCCACTTCTCTGCTATCTATGATGGGACTTCGTCCCGAACTGATGGAATATGGAGTGAGTTACATGAAGATAGTAGGGGCATTCGCTTTTTTTCAAGCCATATCTCTGACTATTTCTGCCTCTTTGCGTAGTGCTAACAAAGCGGTTTATCCCATGATGGTAACGGTAGTTGTGAATATTCTGAATATCATCGGTAACTATTCGCTGATTTTCGGTAAGTTCGGCATGCCGGCTTTGGGAGTGGAAGGTGCGGCTATCTCTACAGCATTTGCCCGAGGGGTATCTATGGTGATACTTTTTGTAATTCTTTTCCGCAAGCATATTCCCAGATTTCCGTTATCCTATTTTTGCCCCTTCCCGTTTGTCGAGCTGAAAAACCTGTTGAAAATCGGAGTCCCCTCGGCCGGAGAAAATATGTCCTACAGTTTCTCTCAGGTAGTATTGACCTATTTTATTAATATGTTGGGGAATGAAGCGCTGGCTACCCGTACCTATGTGGTGAATATAGTGATGTTCGTTTATTTGTTTGCTATTGCCATGGCACAAGGCGGAGCCATCTGTATCGGACATCTGGTAGGTGAAAGGAAAATTCATGCAGCCTATCTGTTAGGCAAATATGTGATGCGTATTTCTATTTTGGTTTCTTTGGTTTTATCCTGTATCTGGGCTTTGATGGGGCATACCTTGTTTAGCTGGTTGACAGATAATCCGGAAATTATCCGTCTGGGTACTATTATCCTGTTTATTGATGTGATTTTGGAAGTGGGACGGGCTATTAATATTTATGCGACGAATGCTTTACGTGCAACGGGTGATGTAAATTATCCGTTTTATGTAGGATTTGTTGTTCAGTGGAGTGTTGCCGTAGGTTGTGGTTTCTTGTTCGGCATTCATTGGGGATGGGGATTGGTAGGTATGTGGTGTGCGTTTGTGCTGGATGAAAATCTTCGTGGTATTATCTTTGTACAGCGTTGGAACAGTCTGAAATGGACTAAAAAGGGATTTGTGAAATAAATCTTCATTTTCGCAAACTTTATGCATCTTCAGGCCGTTAAACTCAAGAAAAAGAATTAATTTTGCAGTCTGATAATTATCAAAGAATATAATATGGAGCTCGATTTACTCACGGCAATATCACCTATTGACGGTCGATACAGAGGAAAAGCGGGAGCTTTGGCCTCTTATTTTTCTGAATTTGCACTCATCAAGTACCGTGTGCAGGTAGAAATTGAATACTTTATCACTCTGTGTGAACTACCGTTGCCACAGCTGAAAAGCTTTGATCATGCACGTTTTGATGCATTGCGCGCTATTTATAAGAATTTTTCAGAAGCTGATGCACAGCGTATTAAAGAGATAGAAAGTGTAACAAACCACGATGTAAAGGCTGTAGAATATTTCATCAAAGAAGAATTCGATAAGTTGGGCGGAATGGAGGAATACAAGGAATTCATTCATTTCGGATTGACATCACAGGACATAAACAATACTTCTGTACCTTTGTCTATAAAGGAGGCATTGGAACAAGTGTACTATCCGCAAATTGAAGAGCTGATTGCTCAGTTGACTACATACGCTGAAGAATGGGCAAATATCCCTATGTTGGCAAAAACACATGGGCAGCCTGCTTCTCCTACTCGCCTGGGTAAAGAAATCATGGTTTTCGTTTATCGTCTGAATCGTCAGCTGGCTGTATTGAAAGCTTGTCCTGTCACGGCTAAATTCGGTGGTGCGACGGGTAATTACAATGCACATCATGTAGCTTATCCCGAATATGACTGGAAAGCATTCGGAAATCAGTTCGTGGCAGAGAAGCTGGGGTTGGAACGTGAGGAATATACTACTCAGATTTCTAATTATGATAATCTGGGAGCCATCTTTGATGCCATGAAGCGCATCAATACCATTATGATTGACATGAACCGCGACTTTTGGCAGTACATCTCTATGGAGTACTTCAAACAGAAGATTAAAGCGGGCGAAGTCGGTTCCAGCGCTATGCCGCACAAAGTAAACCCCATCGACTTCGAAAATGCAGAGGGTAACCTGGGGATGGCAAATGCTATTCTGGAGCATCTTTCTTCTAAGTTGCCTGTTTCCCGCTTGCAACGTGACTTGACAGACTCTACTGTGTTGCGTAACGTCGGTGTACCTTTCGGTCACATTGTGATTGCTATCCAAAGTTCGTTGAAAGGTCTGCGTAAACTGTTGCTGAATGAGAAAGCAATCTATGCCGACTTGGATAATTGTTGGAGTGTGGTGGCGGAAGCTATCCAGACTATTTTGCGCCGCGAAGCCTATCCTCATCCGTATGAGGCATTGAAAGCTTTGACCCGTACAAACCAAGCTATCACAGAAGGGGCTATTAAAGAATTCATAGAAACACTAAATGTAAGCGAAGATATTAAAAAGGAACTGCGAGTGATTACACCGCATAATTATACAGGTATTTAAAAAATAGTTAGTTGGATTTTAATCAAAAAAGCCCGAGAGGGCGTTATACATTAATTAATAAACAAAAGGAAAACCATGAGTACAGAAAATGAAAGCAGACAAGAAGGTGCTGCAAACGAAGAAAACCAGAATGTAAGCCGTGATGGTGGTTATAAGTCTTATAACAGAGACAGTAATTACAACAGATACAACAACGACGGCGAACAGCGTCCTTACCGTCCTCGTACGAACAGCTATAATCGCGAAGGTGGCGACCGTCCTTACCGTTCTTCTTATAACAACGGTGACCGTCCTTCCTATAATCGCTATAATAATAATGGTGACCGTCCGCAACGTCCCCGCTTTAATCCTAACAGTGAGGATGGAGGCGAACAACGTTCATACCGTCCTCGTACAAATTATAATCGTGAAGGTGGTGAGCAGCGTCCATATACTCCGCGCCCTCGTTTCAATAATGGTGAGGAAGGTGGTGAACGTCAATACCGTCCCCGTACAAACTATAATCGCGAAGGTGGTGAGCAGCGTCCTTATACTCCGCGTCCCCGCACCGGAGGATATAATCGCGAAGGTGGTGAGCAGCGTCCATATACTCCGCGTCCCCGTTTTAACAGCGGTGAAGGTGGTGAACAGCGTTCTTACACTCCGCGTCCTCGTACCGGCGGTTATAATCAAGGCGGCGACCGTCCTTATCGTCCTCGTACCGGTGGTTATCAAGGTGGTGGATACAATCGTCCCTATCGCCCCCGTACGGCTGATTATAACCCGAATGCAAAGTATAGTCTGAAGAAACAGATTGAATATAAAGATATATTGACCGATCCAAATGAGCCGATTCGTCTGAACAAGTTCTTGGCTAATGCAGGTATATGTTCCCGTCGTGAGGCTGATGAGTTTATTACAGCAGGTGTAGTCAGTGTAAATGGTGAAGTGGTAACCGAATTAGGTACTAAGATCAAGCGTACTGACGAAGTGAAGTTCCATGACGAACCGGTAAGTATTGAACGTAAAACTTATATTTTGTTGAATAAACCGAAGGATTGTGTGACTACTTCTGATGATCCTCAGGAACGTAAGACTGTAATGGATTTTGTGAAAGGTGCTTGTAAGGAGCGTATTTATCCAGTTGGGCGTTTGGATCGTAATACTACCGGTGTATTACTGTTAACTAACGATGGTGATTTGGCTTCCAAGCTGACTCATCCTAAGTATTTGAAGAAGAAGATTTATCATGTATATTGTGATAAGAATGTAACCAAGGCAGATCTTGACCAGATTGCAGCAGGTGTGACATTGGATGATGGAGAGATCCATGCAGATGCCATCAGCTATGCATCGGAAACAGACAAATCACAAGTCGGTATTGAAATCCATTCCGGAAAGAACCGTATTGTGCGTCGTATTTTTGAATCCTTGGG
>ENA-OQKW01000250-OQKW01000250.1-human-gut-metagenome-genome-assembly--contig:-NODE-250-length-14515-cov-3.593411_pt1 | contig 14515 bp, 17 predicted proteins | sample MGYA00242657_ERZ504815 | MGnify/ENA primary metagenome ERZ504815 (study PRJEB26092, sample SAMD00036404) | human gut metagenome | host: Homo sapiens | study: EMG produced TPA metagenomics assembly of... | reverse complement strand
CGGAATCGATGCTACTGATAGCACCTAGTACAACTTACTTTTTTACTTAACCTCATATCCTATTGCTACAACTTCCTCGAGTGCAATGGCAGATTGTTTTTAATTGAACGTCTATCTTAGACTGACCTTTATACACTATATTCTGTGTATCATATCCTACGAAGCTATAAATCAATGTCGATTCCATTGGTACATTTTCCAAGATATAATTTCCGTCCAAATCAGAAATAATACCGTTTGTGGTACCTTTAACTAAAATACTTGCACCTATCACAGGTAAACCATCGGAGTCTGTTATACAACCGGTAACTTTCCCGTTCTGTGCATTTAATGGTAAACTGAACGTTATAAGAATCAGCATACACATTAATGATAGTGTTCTGTTCATAATCTAGAGTTTTTTGTAATTAGTGTTTTTCTTAAAATAAAAAGTTTTGTTCTATCAGTTGCGCGCTACTTACTGACACTTGCAAATATATATACTATGTAATATAACCAAAGGGGGAAAATTTCATTTAAATAGGGTGGGGGAATAGATTAACTAAATATTTTAAGGAAAATGGCTGTTAGAATCCATTCCCAGACTCCAACAGCCATTTTATCACTAACAATCGCCTGTTAATCAATATATTTTTCTGCCCATTTCCTTAAGATTTGCATCCCTGCCCAGTGGAACAAAAGTAAATCCGTATGAATAGCTTCCCTTCAGAAGACGCTTGTCTATTGAAGGACGGGCTTTCAGACTCCAGCTATCTGTTCCGCCCACTCCAGCCTGAACCAGGTCGATATTAAGAGTATTAGAATACAAGTCCTTTTCAAGTTCATTTATATGTTTAGCCTTATCAATCGCATTCTGCGACATCTCCCACACTGAGACAGATAGGGGTTCATCACCGACAATCATCACACCTGCCTTATCCGACTGCAAGGCAAACCATCTCACGTCACAACGGTTTCCGTTTTCCTGCGGCATTACATAGTCAAATCCCAGAGCGGACACCTTGCAGTTATATATAGACACCATTGCAGAAGCTTTTCTGTCGGAATAGTTTTCCCATGGGCCACGTCCATAATATGTCACATCCGACAAACGATTGGTACATTCGCATTGCAATCCTACGCGCAACATTTCTGATATTTCAGGAGACTTCATCATTGAATAATGAACGCCTATTGTTCCGTCTGCTTTTACTTTATAATTCAAGGTAAGTCTCAGTCTTTCATCTATAGCCTTTAGCACCTTAACCTCAAGATTGCCTTCCGATTTGCGTACATCTATAGAAACTGTCTTTAGCTTTAATGGAGCATCTTTCCAGAATGCAAACAGTCTATCGACCTTCCATCCTCGCCAGTCATTGTCTGTTGACGCTCTCCAGAAGTTTGGTTTCAGAGCAGATGTGATGATACTTTCATTATCTATCTTATACTGACTGATATAACCATCACTGATATTCAGATAAAAGTTCTTTCCCTTCACGCTGATGTCTTTCTTGTTATCTGAATCGATTTCCATATCCAATGTAGTATCAACGCATTCTACTATCTTTGGTAAAGAAAGATACTTAAACTGTTCCCAGGCAACCTCGTATCCAGCTTTGGCATACAGATTGTCATTCTTGAGCCTGGCACTCAGGCATAACCAATATTCCGCACCGTCATCGGCCTTGAAATTCTGAATAGGAAGTTTTAGTTTACAGCTCTCACCAGCTGGTGTTGTCGGCACAATAATCTCACCTTCCTGCAATACACTGTCTTCGTCCTTCAATTGCCAAAAATAACGATACTCATCTGTTGAAAGGAAGAAGTTTCTGTTTTTCACAGTTATCTCTCCACTATAGACATTATCAGTTGTAAATGATACAGGAGCAAACACGTACTTGCATTCCTCAGTAGCAGGTTTAATGGAGCGGTCGGCACTGATAACACCATTTATACAGAAGTTTTGGTCGTTGTGCTCCCCTTTCTCATAGTCACCACCATAATTCCATGATTTCTTATTATATTTCCGTTCATTATCCAGCAATCCCTGGTCTATCCAGTCCCAAATATATCCGCCGGCAAGCGCATCATGAGAACGTATTGCATCCCAGTATTCTTTCAGCCCGCCGGTAGAGTTTCCCATAGAATGTGCATATTCACACATTATTATCGGACGGTTCATGACCGGATTCTTAGTCACTGCTATAAGCTCATCTACCATAGGATACATACGGCTAATGACATCTACGTATAAAGGATCATCGGGATTGGCATACACATAAAGCTCTTTCTTTGCCGGTTTGACATCTTCGTTCACATTAAAATCTATCTCACTCGTAACGATTGATGCTTCTTTACGTCCGATAGGTTTGTATAAAGGATTTTCCGGCTGACCTTGTGCTCCCTCATAATGAACAGGGCGGGTTGGGTCATAATCTTTCAACCATCCTGACAGAGCAGCATGATTAGGACCGCATCCAGACTCGTTACCCAACGACCACATGAACACAGAAGGATGGTTCCTGTCTCTTACAGCCATTCTTACCACTCTCTCCATGAATGGATTAATCCACTCAGGTCTGTTGGACAGATAGCCTCTTTGATGATGAGTTTCAAGATTAGCCTCATCCATTACGTATATACCATACTTATCGCACAATTCATAGAAATAGGGGTCGTTAGGATAGTGCGATGTACGGACTGTATTGAAGTTATAACGCTTCATAAGCAGAACGTCTTCGAGCATCTCATCACGTGTAACGGTCTTACCTCCGGTCTCGCTATGGTCATGGCGGTTTACACCAATGAGTTTAATAGGAGTGTCATTCACCAGAATCTGATTACCTGTTATTTTAATATCCCTGAACCCTACCTTATTACTTCTCGCATCCACCACGTTGCCCTTTTTGTCTGTGAGCTTTATAACCAAAGTGTATAGATAAGGGTGTTCCGAATTCCATAGTTTTGGCTTAGAAACAATTCCCTCCATCATTCCGTAATAAACATTATCACGCTGAGGATAAGGTTCGTTCACCACATAATCGGCAGTAACGGTAATGTCTTTTCCAAACACCGGTTTCCCATCGGCATCATATAATTGGGCTGACAGATTCCATCCCTTCAAATCATCCATATTCTGATTTGTTATTTCCGGACGGATCTGTAACCGTGCTATATTCTTCCGGAAATCGATGCGTGTCCTTACTCCATAATCATATATTGCCACCTGCGGAATGGACATGATATATACTTCACGATGGATACCAGCCATTCGCCAGTGGTCGGCATCTTCCATATAACTTCCGTCGGTCCACTTATACACTTGCACCGCCAGTTTATTCTCCCCCTTCTTAACGTATTCGGTAATATCAAATTCAGTAGGCAGACAACTGTCTTCGGAATATCCCACCTTCTGTCCGTTTATCCATACATTAAATCCCGAATAGACGCCTCCGAAATGGAGTATAATCCTGTCGCTCTTCCACTTGTCAGGAACAACAAACTCCTTGATATAACACCCCGTCTGATTATTCCTGTCAATATATGGCGGACGAGCAGGGAAAGGATAAATAGTATTTGTATATATAGGATAGCCATATCCCTGCATCTCCCAACATGAAGGAACAGGAATAGTTTTCCATGATGATGAATTGTACTCCACTTTATAAAAACCGGCGGGAGCCAATGCCATATCCTCGGAAAAGTTAAACTTCCATTGGCCGTTCAACGACATATACTCCGATTTCTCTCTGTCTCCATCCAAAGCCCAATCCACTCTCCGGAAAGAATAAGTAGTACTGCGGGAAGGCAAACGGTTAATTCCGTTTATGGTCTGATCCTGCCATACATTCTGATTGTTTCTCCACTGATTGGCACCGTTGTCCGATGCAGACAGAAATTGCATCATGAAAAATAACACAGAAAATGAAAAAATAGATTTTAAGTTCAAGTTCATAAATTCGCATTTTAAGTTTCTATGCAAATATATAAGTATAACGAACAATGAATAGGGGGTATTTCTATCTATATAGAGTGGTATTTTTAAATATGAGCTTAGACTTTACAGAACATCGTCCGGAATACTATGCTATATAGCACTCTATTTGAAATATTATATACACCCATGACACAAATCTTTTCTGACAATTTTTATATATTCTCATCTTATCCCTTCCATCAAAGATAAATCCCAATCCTGATTTGCCAGCCGCATTTATTCCTTTTTTCAGGAGAATTTTCCTTATGGCTGACGCCATGAAAATTCACCTGAAAAAGAATGCGGCGGCAAACGGATTAGAATTAAAGGAAAGATTACAGGGATTAACTGCGACCGACGTGACGCATAGCCGTAAATCAAAGGCGGCTATCCTTATATTCCATATATGGCCTCATAAATACTGTGAAAATCCACCTTCCCAAATAACAAAACATAGACTGCTTATCAAATCCCGAAATAAGACAGGGATTTCAGTTCCCTCCGATCTGCATAGTCAGGTGGCTTCACTATGCTTTTATTTTACTCTTACTACTTCTTTTCATTTCTTTTTCTGTTGTTTCCACGTTCTTTCCTATCCTTCGTATGACATTTGATGACATCTGATGACATCTAATGACATCTATTTGTAAATCAGTTATTTACTCAATTTATCAACTTACATTTGGACTGTGAAACAAATCAAGTAGTCACCCAAAACAAAAGATTATGGCACAAGAAAACAGTCCTGACAAGGAAAAAAGGCAAGGCCGGACAAAGAACCCGAAAAGCCTTATGTGGAACAAATTGACGAGCTTCTGCTGGTACATAACAAGAATGACCCAAAGGAAGGTTTGGGAGTAATCAGCAAGATGGACGAGAAAGGCAATTATCAGACGGTTACACCGGAAGAGAAGAATGAGAACTCATTCCTGAAATTCGACAAGAATTCGAGTATTCTCGAAAACTTCATCAAGAATTTCTGGAGCCAGCTGAAGGAGCCTACGCATTTCAGGCTTATCCGTATGACCTTCAATGATTACAAACAGAACAAACAGGCTCTCAAGGACCTGGCCGAAGGCAAGAAGACAGACGCGGTAAAGGAGTTTCTGAAACGCTATGAAATCAGACCGAAGGCAAACAATCAGAAAAACAGTCAAACAAAAGAGGAGGAAACAACAATGGCAAAGAAGCAGGAACAGACAACGCAGGCTCAGCCTGAACAGGTATCACAGGTGGAAGCTGCCGCACAGGGGCGCGAACAGCAGGAACCGCAACGCCAGCAGACACCCACGTACCGCTACAACGAGAACATGATTAATTGGGAGGAACTGGGTAAGTTCGGTATATCCAAAGAAATGCTGGAGCAGTCCGGACAGCTTGACAGCATGTTGAAAGGATACAAGACCAACAGAACCATGCCGCTGACACTCAACATTCCTGGGGTACTGACCGCAAAACTTGATGCACGCCTTTCGTTCATATCCAACGGCGGGCAGGTCATGCTGGGCATCCACGGTATCAGAAAGGAACCTGAACTGGACCGTCCTTATTTCGGACATATCTTCACGGAAGAGGACAAGAAGAACCTGCGTGAAAGTGGAAACATGGGACGCGTGGCTGACCTTAACCTGCGTGGCAACACGACAGAGCCGTGTCTGATTTCCATTGACAAGAATACCAACGAACTGGTAGCCGTACGGCAGGAGCATGTCTATATCCCGAATGAAATCAAAGGGATAACCTTGACTCCGGACGAAATCCAGAAACTGAAAAACGGAGAACAGATATTCGTAGAGGGAATGAAGTCCAATCAAGGTAAAGAGTTTAATGCCAATCTGCAATATAGTGCGGAAAGAAGAGGCATCGAATTTATCTTCCCGAAAGACCAGGCCTTCAACCAGCAGACACTCGGCGGTGTGCCGCTTTCCCCCATGCAGCTCAAAGCGTTGAACGAAGGACACACCATCCTGTAGAGGATATGAAACGAAAGAACGGCGAACTGTTTTCTTCCTTTGTTACCATGGACAAGGTTACAGGCGGGCTCCAATATACGCGCCACAATCCGGAAACGGGAGAAATCTACATACCAAAGGAAATCTGTTCGGTACAGCTCACACCGGAGGACAAGGAAGCGTTACGCAAAGGGCAGCCCATCTATCTTGAGAACATGATCAACCGTAAAGGTGAGGAATTCTCGTCATTCGTCAAGCTGGACCTGGCAAGCGGAAGACCACAGTATTCCAGAACTCCGGACGGTTTCAACGAACGACAGGCACCAGCCATCCCGGCTGAGGTTTACGGACACCTGCTTTCGGCACAGGAAAGAGCTAATCTTCAGGACGGAAAGGCTATCCTCGTAACGGGTATGAAAGGTCCCAACGGCAAACCGTTCGATTCCTATCTGAAAGTAAACGCAAACACCGGACAGCTGCAATATTTCCAGGAAAATCCGGATGTGCGCCGCAATACTTCACAGCGTGCTTCACAGACTGACAATACCCAGCAGCAGGAACAGAAGAAGGGAGCAAAACAGGCTGTCTGACCTGAACGGGATTCAAATCATTCAAATCATCAATTACTAAAAAAGGAAAGAACATGAACAAGACCAATCATCATATCTACAAGACTGAACAAATCGACTGGGAGAAACTGGAATCGGTAGGTATCAGCAGATCGCAAATTGAAAAGGACGGAAACATGGACCTGCTCCTTCAGGGAGAGGAAACCAATGTCATGTCCATTAAAATCAAGACTCCTGTATTTTCACTGACCATGGACGCCACACTCAGTCTGATTGAAGACGAGAATGGAAATCCGGTCATCAGCGTAAACGGTATCAACCCTTCAGGTGAATAAATAAGAAACCATAATGTATCATCTCTCTTTCCATACGGACTTACCGTATGGAAAGAGATAAAAACAGAATTTATCATGATTGCCATATTAACAGACAAACCAAGTGTAGGAAAAGAAATCGGAAGAATCATCGGTGCAACCAAAGTAAGAAACGGATATGTGGAAGGAAACGGCTACATGGTTACATGGACTTTCGGGAACATGCTGTCACTGGCCATGCCGAAGGACTACGGAACCCAGAAGCTGGAACGGAATGACTTTCCTTTCATCCCGTCCGAATTCGAACTGATGGTACGGCATACACGCACCGAGAACGGATGGATACCGGACATTGATGCCGTGCTCCAGCTTAAAGTAATCGAGAGAGTGTTTCAGGCATGCGATACCATCATTGCGGCTACCGATGCCAGCCGTGACGGGGAAATGACATTCCGCTATGTCTATCAATACCTGAACTGTACACTGCCTTGCTTCCGTCTGTGGATTTCCTCTCTTACCGACGAGTCTGTGCGTAAAGGCATGGAAAACCTGAAGCCGGACAGTTGCTACGACAGCCTGTTCCTTTCTGCCGACAGCCGCAACAAGGCGGACTGGATTCTCGGAATCAACGCCAGCTATGCCATGTGTAAGGCGACTGGCCTTGGCAACAATTCCCTCGGGCGGGTACAGACACCGGTACTGGCTGCCATCAGCAGACGCTACCGTGAAAGGGAGAACCATATTTCATCGGACAGCTGGCCCATCTACATCAGCCTGCAAAAGGACGGCATCCTCTTCAAGATGCGCCGCACACAGGATCTTCCCGACAAAGAATCCGCAACAATGTTTTTTCAGGACTGCAAGCTGGCACATCAGGCACAGATTACAGGTATCAGTCACAGCGTAAAGGAAATACTTCCACCGGATCTGCTTGACCTGACACAGCTTCAGAAGGAAGCGAACATCCGCTATGGTTTTACCGCATCAGAGGTGTATGACATCGCCCAGTCTCTTTATGAAAAGAAACTGATTTCCTATCCGCGGACTTCCAGCCGTTATCTGACGGAGGATGTGCTTGACTCGCTTTCACCAATCATGGCGCGTCTGCTATCATGGGAGCTGTTCCCTGCCGCTAAAGGAACTGGAGGTATTGACATATCCAGTTTGTCCCGCCACGTAATAAACGCAGAAAAAGCCAATGTACATCATGCCATCATCATTACAGGTATCCGTCCCGGAAATATGTCCGAAAAGGAAATGCAGGTTTACAGACTTGTAGCCGGAAGGATGCTTGAAACATTCATGGCTCCATGCCGCATAGAAACGACAAATGTTGAAGCGGTTTGTGCGGCACAGCATTTCAAGGCCGAACAAACAAGAATCATTGAAGCCGGCTGGCATGATGTGTTCATGCGTTCCGACATGGTTCCAAAATCAGGATATTCTGTCAATGAACTCCCCGAAGTGGAGAAAAGTGATACTCTGAATGTATGCGGATGCAACATGGTACACAAGAAACAGCTGCCGGTAAATCCGTTCACGGATGCAGAACTGGTGGAATACATGGAACAGAACGGACTGGGTACAGTATCCTCACGTACCAATATCATCCGTACACTGGTTAACCGTAAGTATATCCGTTATTCAGGGAAATATATCGTTCCGACCCCGAAAGGCATGTTCACCTACGAAACCATCCGTGGAAAGAAAATTGCGGATACTTCACTCACCGCAGACTGGGAAAAACAGCTGGCCGGACTTGAAAGCGGAATGATAACCGGACAGGACTTCCTGAACAGGATCAGGACTCTCGCCAAGGAAATGACTGATGACATTTTCAACACCTATTCCACAAAAGAAGAATAACATCTATACCTAATCAACCAAGAGAATGCAGGCCTGAAGGTCTGCATTTTTTTGTATCCGTACAGAAAAGAGTATGTTTTTCCGCTTTTAAGCGGCAAAGGTCTTGGATTGCCTGCCTTTTGCCGCAAGGCTGCCCTCAAGGGCTTGGCTGGACAGGAAAAAATCATCCTCGCTGCGCTCCGGTATTTTTTCCTGCCAGGCCTTGCGCAAAAAGGCAATCCAAGAGGCCGGAGGCCTATAAAATCGGGAAAACACATCCCGATGGGATTATTCATTCATAAAATTAAGGATTATGAAACTACAGATTATCGAAAGTATCAGCAAGCATGCGGTAACCCTGGTACTGGTTATCGGAATACTTATGCTGACAGAAAAAGGTATCATGCCTACAGGTATTATTGCAATGCTCCTGCTCACCGGAGGAATCATAGGATTTCTTTTCAGAGTTCTTCTACTGATTGTCAGGATAGCATTTATCTTTTTCATTGTCGGACTCCTGTTTTTCTAACCAATAAAACCTACATATATGAAAACAAGTACATGTATATCTTCCGCTCCTGTCATGCCGGCTGTATGGCTACAGAGCGAACATATCCGACCGGTCAAAAGACGTCTGCCCAATACTGTTGATGAGCCTAAAAACATCGGCTACTATCTGGAATCTCTGCGTGATATTGCAAGCAGACCGGACAGGGAGGATGTCCTGAAAGAATTCTTCAAGGAAACTTATGTATAACCATAAAATTTTTCAATTATGTTTTTTCAATCAATTTATCAGATGATTACAGCGGGTACGGATCTGAACATCAATATCCGTAAAGTGGACAACAGCCTGAGCGTAGCAGTCATGCCAAGGCGGAACAGCCTGAAAGAGGATACGCGGCAGAACATGGTGCCGCTGGTAGTGAACGGAACACCGGCAGAACTGGATATGGGCTTCCTGCAGACCATACTCCAACCGATACAGAAGGTACAGGGGCTGCTTGTCAATGCGGAAAATTTCGAAAAACAGGCAGAAAAGGCTACATCACAGGCCAAATCATCCAAAACTCCAACAGTACCGGCTGAATCAAAGGAAGCCAGGGAAAAACGTGAAAAGATGGAAAAGCTCCTCAAGAAGGCTGATGATGCAACTGTCGAAAAAAGGTTCTCCGAAGCAATGACATGGCTGAAACAGGCACGGGTGCTGGCTCCTTCAGAAAAACAGAAGGAGATTGACGAAAAGATGCAGGAAGTACAGAAACAGGCCAGCGAAGGAAGTCTGTTCGGTATGACAGAGGAACCGGCACCGGTAATTCCCAACCACAAGGCAACATGAACGGTCAGCCACAGCCCGGTATGCAAACAAGCATATTCCCGGAGCAACCAACCCATACTATGAATCCTGAACCTGTCATGCAGCCTGCTCCACAACAGATTCCACAGGAAATGCCTCAACCGGTATATGGAACGAACGGAGCATATATCCAACCTGCTCCAAACCGCCCCGTAATGCAAGGAACAAGTATGCCACAAGGAGCTACAATGCAGCCCTATCCGCAGCAGCCGGCTTACCAGCCTGAGACGGTTCCTTATCCACAACAACAGGTACGGCAGCCGACAAACGGCCATATACCGAACGGAACAGCACAGGTACAGAACGGAAACGGACGGGAATACCAGACTGCACCGGCTACACATGAGACATTCTGCTTCGATCCGGAAGACGAGAATGACAGGGAACTTCTAAGAGAGGACCCATATGCGGAATATCCGGATTTTCCGGCTGAGTACCGGATGAAGGACGAGGCACAGGTAGAAATGGTATACTGCTGATATACAAAATAAATGATTTGTAAAACCAATAAACTATAAACAATATGGCACTGGAAATTAAAGGAATGAAAAGAGTATTCAAGATGAAGAAAAACAGTCAGGAAATCGTACTGGACGATCCGAACGTAAACATGTCTCCGGCTGAAGTGATGGACTTCTATTCAATGAACTATCCAGAACTGACCACCGCGACCGTACATGGGCCTGAAATCGAGGACGACCGGGCGGTATATGAATTCAAGACAACCATCGGAGTGAAAGGGTAAGGACATGAAAAAAGGACAACTTAAAGACAAGAAACCATGTACACAACTTACGGAACGGGCTTTGGAAAATTTAGCCAGACTTATCATATCGGAACTCGAAAATACGGACATAAGCCGGGGTATCAGGAGCAGGAAGAAAAGAAGACTCCCTCCAGCAGAAAGCCTCATGGTTTTCTGAACACGAGAATACCTTCCATCGCTCCCGATCTGTATGTGGAGAATGACAGGGATGCAACGGTAAATGTCACCACCAAAGAGAATCTTGATTTCCTGTACCGTTCAGCCATGAAGTATGCGCAGCTCCTGGATGTGGAGCTGCCATACCATCCTACAGGCAGGACTTCCACAAGAGAGAAAATATGCCTGCTATATAATGCGCTGGATTCCATAGTATCTCATCATGTGAATCTGGAACTTGTCGGTGACAGGCTCCAGTTCTGTATCTACCATTTTCATGAATGGCCGGATTATACGCTTTTCTTTATGCCGATAGACTTTACGGAAAGGCTGCACGGTGAAATTAAAAAGGTCGCACTGGAGTTTATCAGGCGGTTCATCAAGCATCACTGGATGATGGATATAACCGATACCCCATATTTTGAGATGTCGGAATCTTATATTGACTGTGTGGACTTTGAGCAACTTGATAACGAAGAGAAAAAGGATTTGTACAGAAAGGAAAAACTCTTCAGGTCATATGAAAAAGGAAGAATCCACAGAAAACTGTGCCGGATGTACACCAAAGCATTTTGCAGGAATCTGGAAGAGCATATCCGAAACTGTAATCCTTCCAACGCCAATGAAAGAAGACTGCTGGAGCTGATTAATGAAGGAATGTCCCTGATCTCAAATGACAGTCCGCATATCATGAATTATGACTATGATTTTGCAAGCGAAAAGGAAAAGGATTTTGAACCACCACCGCTCAATTACCAGATACTACTCGTATATTCCATCACGGATACGGTTACAAAAGATGTTGAAAGCTGCTTCAGTGCCGACTGTCAGGAGACATATAACCAGACTCCCGTATCTTTTATCTTCATCACACCGGAAACAGAGGAACTGTTCAAGCCGGACAACTATCCGGAACGGTTTGAGAAATGGTTTGAGAAATTTGTAGAACATGTTACCAATAATTTATAAACATCATGAATGAACTGACAAAAAACATACAGAAAATGATGGTACCGAAGGCTGCTATCATCGCCTACAAGTATGAAGACAGAAGAAATTCTGACACCAGGTACTTCATAGAATTGCGTCCCATCGGAAAAAGCGGACAGATGGGGGCAGGTATCCCCGTCACATACGAATTCATGAATACCCCTGCTGGAATCCTATACGGAGGAAATGAGCGGGATACCGGCAGGCAGAGCCCCTGAAAATATGCTGGCCTGCAATCCGAGAAAAGGACAGGAAGAATATATTTGGTACAATCCGCCCAGAAAAAGACAGATGTTCTTTCACAAGAATCTCAATATACAGGACGGCATGTTCAATCTGCCGGGAATTGTCTACCATGTAAGAAACGGAAGCATGGACGTGTTCGCCTTCAAGGGAAAACGTCCGGTGGAAACGACACCGCTGTTCCGTGCCCCGTTCTTCAACGTGACCGGATCAAGTGTCTGCCTTGGCAGCAGCTCTCTGGAAAAGCCACAGAACCCGACTTTCCTTTCCCTGCTGGAATACTGGGAAAAACGGTTCTGGCTGACCGAATTCTCCCATCTGGGAGGAAATGTGAATCCTACAGTTTCAAATCTTGTCATCGTCACCGAGAACATAAGAAACAATCCGTTCGACATGAACGAACTCAAGCCCATGAATAAAAAACTTAAAGACATACTTCCATGAAAAAGATACATTTTACAGACCGCTACCTGCTCAATCCGCGTCATCCGGTAACGGTATTCGTCATCGGAGCCGGTAGGTACCGGCTCACAAGTGATAACTAATTTGGCACGTATGAGTATGGCACTTCAAGCATTGGGCCATCCCGGACTACATGTCACCGTATTCGATCCCGACACAGTAAGCCAGGCCAATATAGGACGTCAGCTTTTCAGTGAGACGGAACTGGGACTGAACAAGGCCGTATCACTTGTCACACGCATCAACCGTTTCTTCGGATACGCATGGACTGCCGAACCGAAATGTTTCCCAACGAAGAAATTTTCAGGATATGATACAGCCAACATATTTATTACCTGCACTGACAATATACGTTCACGTCTTGAGATTTGGAAATTTCTAAAGAAAACTCGTAAAGAGAACTTCAATGACTATTTGGTTCCTATATACTGGATGGATTTCGGGAACAGCCAGACAAAAGGACAGGTCATCATCGGGACGGTACGTGAGAAAGTTCTCCAACCTTCTTCACAGGAATATATTCCCATGCCTAAAATGAATGTCATTACCGAGGAAGTGGACTATGCGAAAATCAAGGAAAAAGAATCAGGACCAAGCTGTTCTTTGGCGGAAGCCCTGGAAAAACAGGATTTGTTCATTAACTCCACACTGGCACATATCGGATGTGACATATTATGGAGAATGTTCAAGGAAGGAAAGACACTGTATCGCGGTGCCTATGTCAATCTGGAGACATTGAAAGTAACCGCAATCCCGGTATAATGCATAAGTGACCGTATCATCTTTCCATCAGAATACGGTCACTTATTCTATTTGCTACTTATTATTTACTATGTTCTTACCTCGCTGGAGAAGGAAACTCTGTATCTCCGAGGCGAGATAGAATGATTTCCCGTTCTTTTCAACCGAGTAATATTTAATCTTGCCCTCTTGCCTGTAACGTGCCAATGTTCTTTGTGACACACCAAGGAGTTCTGCCAGATCCACATTATCAAGCAGTCTGTCTCCGTTCATACATTCTTTCAGACGGTTCATCTGATCCAGTTTCTTTTCAATGCGGGCAAATCCCTCTATCATAGTTCCTATCAGTCTTTCGAGTATCTCATTATCTATATATGACATAATTCCAATATTATAAGTGAATAAATCGATACTCTCTTCGTGCGCACTCTAAGAGTATATACTTATAGTAATGAAAATAGTATGCCTAAATCTGAGACAAAGACCGATATGCTTATAAATCCATGATAATCAAGTATATAAAATTTTACTATTTTATGTTGATGTAAACCAAAAGTGTAAACTATGTAATACGAAATTGAAAACAGGTTAACACAAATACAAGTCTTGATATTTGATGCTACCTGAAGACATCTGATGACAACATTTTGTACTTTATACATATTCAAAATACATTTGTACAAACTCAAAAATCTTTTGGATATGGAAATCATTGGAATTGAAACGGCCACATATGAAAAGACATTAAAGGAAATCGAAAATTTCCTTGATACTATTGATAAATTGATAACTGCTTCTTCACATAAAACGATAGGAGAATGGTTGGATAATCAAGAAGTTTGCCTAATTCTTAAAATCGCTCCCCGAACGTTACAGAATCTTAGAGATACAGACCAAATCTCTTATTCTCAAATTGGGAAAAAGATTTATTATAAAAAAGAAGATATTCAGAAATTTATAGAAAAGCATAACAGTCATGAGCAAAGTAATCACACAAGATAATGAACAAATTCTTCAGATATACAATAGACTCAAAGAAACGCTTATGAGACTTGAAAGTATTCTGAAAGATAATACCCCAACACTCAATGGGCATAGATATATGAATGATTCGGAACTGGCTAATTACCTTAAAGTATCAAGACGCACTTTACAAGAATATAGG
>ENA-OQKW01000249-OQKW01000249.1-human-gut-metagenome-genome-assembly--contig:-NODE-249-length-14614-cov-2.826051_pt1 | contig 14614 bp, 19 predicted proteins | sample MGYA00242657_ERZ504815 | MGnify/ENA primary metagenome ERZ504815 (study PRJEB26092, sample SAMD00036404) | human gut metagenome | host: Homo sapiens | study: EMG produced TPA metagenomics assembly of... | reverse complement strand
GTCAGATATTCCACAGCCATCTTTATATCTGTACGCTTGCTTTCGGGCTTGAAATCAAGCAGTTCACGGATGATATAAAGAATATGTTTACGGCCTTTTTTAGGCGGAATGAATTTCTCAATCCGGTCTGAAAAGAAAATAACTCCTATTTTATCGTTATTTTGAATGGCCGAGAATGCCAATGTAGCGGCAATCTCGGTCACCATATCCTTCTTCAACTGCTTCACCGTACCGAAATCCAAGCTGTTCGAAACATCAATCAAGAGCATAACCGTCAATTCGCGCTCTTCTTCAAACACCTTGACAAAGGGTTTGTTGTAGCGGGCGGTTACGTTCCAGTCAATGTCACGTACGTCGTCACCATACTGATATTCACGTACTTCCGAGAATGACATACCTTTGCCCTTGAATGCAGAGTGATATTGTCCGGCAAAGATATTGTTCGAAAGTCCGCGTGTCTTGATCTCAATCTGGCGAACCCGTTTTAATAAATCACTTGTTTCCATACTGTTCGTACTATGTTGTTTATTTATCCGGTGCATCGGTTTCTGTTTTTTCTCCTATCGAGAATGGTTTTTCAAACGGATGCATTTGGTGTTCCACCCAGGTGGGACGGCAGTCTCACATAGATGAAACGGGAGTTCCACATGGGTGGAATGGCGGTCCCACCCATGTGGAACTCTGTACTCAACCTTTTGTTTCCAAGTCTTCTTCCTAACTGTCAAGCAATTAAGAACTGCCTCAGAACACAATCCTTAGGGTACTTCCACTTTATTCAGGATTTTGCTTACAATTTCATCAGAAGACATGTTCATGGCTTCTGCTTCGTAAGTCAAGCCGATACGGTGGCGAAGCACATCGTGAGCAACTGCACGAACATCCTCGGGAATTACGTAACCGCGACGTTTGATGAACGCATAACTGCGTGCTGCCAATGCCAGATTGATAGATGCACGCGGTGAACCACCGAAACCAATCATGTCTTTCAGTTCTTTCAAGTCATATTTTTCAGGGAAACGGGTTGCGAATACGATATCAGCGATGTATTGCTCTATCTTTTCGTCCAGATAGACTTGGCGCACCACTTTACGGGCTTCCATAATATCTGTTGCTTTCAGAATGGGGCGAACTTCGATTTTCTCTCCGGTGATATTTTGGCGGATGATTTTCTTTTCTTCTTCCAGTTTCGGATAGTCGATAATAACTTTCAGCATAAAACGGTCTACCTGGGCTTCGGGAAGCGGATAGGTACCTTCCTGTTCAATCGGGTTCTGAGTAGCCATTACAAGGAAAGGTTCGGGTAGCATAAAGGTTTCCTTGCTCAGTGTGACTTGACGTTCCTGCATGGCTTCCAGCAAAGCACTCTGTACTTTAGCCGGGGCACGGTTAATTTCATCGGCCAATACGAAATTTGCAAAAATCGGACCTTTCTTTGCTATGAATTGTTCGTCTTTCTGACTATAAATCATGGTACCGATAACGTCGGCGGGCAGCAAGTCCGGAGTAAACTGGATTCGGCTGTACTTGGCATCAATCAAAGATGCAAGCGTTTTGATCGCCAGAGTCTTTGCCAGACCCGGAACACCTTCCAACAGGATATGACCATCGGACAGTAAACCGATAAGTAATGATTCTACCAAATGTTTCTGACCTACAATAACCTGGTCCATACCAGTCATTAAGTTGGTTACGAACGCACTTTGTCTTTCAATTCGTTCGTTTAGTTCGCGAATGTCAATTGCTTCAGCCATAATTTTGTTTTATTTAGTTGTTTCTTTATTGATCTAATAACGGGCTTGTAAATAGCCTTGTTCATTTAACGCAGCCAAAATTACGCTAATTAATTAACAGCGGCAACTAATTTTTATTAAAAAAGTAAAGTGCATCTCTACTTTTTAAAGGTTATTGGGCTAAAGAATTTTAAAATACAAAGATAAGGTTTGTAGAGTGAGAATATCAGTTGAACGCACTTTTTTTTTACTTCTTGTATTTTGCCTGCTTTTATTTATGTCCGAAAGCAGGCAAAATGCAAGAAGGCTTATTTTTTTAGGAGTTAGTTCAGGAATACGCAGAGTAGTCCCTATGGGTACTCTGTCGGCATCTTTAATGATGTTTTTATTATGTTTCACGATATAGGGCCATAGCTTTTTTGTACCATAGAATTTCACAGCTAATTTTACCAGGCTCTCTCCTTCTCGTAATGTGTAATTAGTTTTAGTCCCTGTTATGTCATATTCTACAGTATCGGCTAAAGTCTCTTTTGCAACATTTGCGGTTGTCGCAACGCCTGAACTCTTTTCCGTACTAGGAGATACAGTCTGTTGTGATTGACTGATGGTCTCTTTTCCGGCAACATTCGTCCATATGTTTGCGGTATCTTTACCTTGCATCAATGAGTCATTAACCGGAATTGCAGGAATATCCTCTTCCAATTGTTCTTGGGGTTTTTTTATTGTAGCCGGCGATTGTAAATCCGAAGTTTTATCTGATTGCAAATACCAATATATGCCACCTGCAATGCAGGCAATCAAAATGATAGCAAGAATAACTCCCCGGGAAACTCTGTTCTTTTTCTCTTCTGAGATTTCTTGTGTCTCTGTTGTTTCCTCTATCTTCTGTTCTTTTTCAAAATCAGAAGTAACAGGAGTTATTACTGTTTTCTCTGACGGGGTTGCCTCTTCTGACGCTATTGTTTCCAAGGATGTTTTTTCTTCACAAGCTTTACAAGCAGCCAGTATGGCTGCATCGGCGATAGTCATAACTTCTTCTTGAGGTTTGTCTGTTACCTCGTTTCCTTCTATTGTCTCTGCTAAAGGGGAAACCGTTTGGGGAACAGCTGTTTCAGCAACAATATCCTTTTCTGCTTCAGTGACAATATCTTCCGATTCTTTTTCCGGTTCTATAATTTGTATCTCTTCCTCTGTAATTTCAACAGAAGGTGCAGGTTCTTCAATAATTGTTTCCTCAATAACCGGAGTAGTGTCTTCAGCGGCAATGGCATTCTCATTTGGAGAATCTTCTGTATTTTCCGCTTCTATGAACTCAACCTCTTTAGCCGCAATTGTTTGTTTAGGCTTAGGCGCGTTTCCGTCAAAGGTATCTTCCTCCTCTCCTTCTATTTCTGTTTCGGTATCTTCCAGTTTGGTGTTTTCATTTAATATAACCGTTTCAAAATGAGCGAATGGTTTATTTATTAAATCTTTCATACTGGAATCCGGAGTAAAAGATATTTTTGTATGGCCCTGTATTTCAATTCTTTCCCCCGTATTTACGTTTACACTTTCACGACTCTCCACCTCTGTAAGTTTAAACGTACCTAGTCCTTTAACCTTTACATACTTTTCAGTAACTAAAGCTTCCTCTATCAGTTCAAACATTCCTTTGACAAAGATTTCAGCATCTTTTTTAGTCATGCTGTGTTTCTCAGCCAAAAGTTCGATGATATCTTGTATGGTTACTTTCTCGCTCATGATAATATTATAAATAAGGGCTATTTTATTTAAACTTTTCTTTTAAAGTTACACTGGGTTTGTAAGTCAGCACTAACTTGGGGGGAATCAGCATACGTTGTTGAGTAGCCGGGTTGATAGAAATTCTTTCCAGCTTTTTCTTAACCTCAAACGTACCAAATCCCTGGATTGCAATGTTGTTGCCATCTTGCAATTCCTGGGTCATAACACCAATGACTGAGGATACCAATTGTGATGTATCTTTATTCGTATATCCTAGTTTACGTGATAATTCAGATATAAATTCTTTGTTATTCAAAGCTTAAAGTGTTAATTTGGTTGCTATATTAGTAAAAAACAAACATTATCCAAACTTTATATGGGAAAAAGCCTATAAAATAGCTGGCGTATAGGTCGAAATCATCAGCGGCTGTAATTTTCACTTTATAGAATTCACCTATTTTTAAGTACTCCTCATCAGCTTTTATCAAGACCTCAGGATCTACCTCTGGAGAGTCAAACTGGGTTCTGCCTATGTAGTAATCTCCTTCCTTCCGGTCTATAATGACTTTAAATTCTTTACCTATTTTCGTTTGGCTCAGTTCGCCGGCTATTTCCTGCTGAAGTGCCATTAATTCATCCAAACGCTGTTGTTTCACTTCATGAGAAATGGAATCTTCGTATTCTTTAGCGGCGAATGTTCCTTCTTCTTCCGAGTAAGCGAAGGCTCCCATCCGGTCGAATCGTACTTTTTTGACGAATTCTTTTAATTCTTCAAAATCTTCTTCAGTCTCACCGGGATGTCCTACCATTAATGTTGTACGTAAGTGAATACCGGGTATTTCCCGACGGAATTTTTCGATTAATTCGTAGGTTTCCGCTTTACTTACATGCCGGCGCATTTTATTCAGCATATTGTCACTAATGTGTTGCAGGGCAATATCCATATATTTGCATACATTATCGTGTTCGCGCATAACACGGAATAATTCTTCCGGAAAATGGGCCGGATATGCATAGTGTAAGCGTATCCATTCTACACCGGGAACATTGGCGATTCTTTCGATGAGTTCGGGTAATTTCTGACTTTTATATAAATCTACGCCGTAGTAAGTCAATTCTTGGGCTATAATTTGGAACTCTTTTACTCCTTCGGATACAAGTAGTTTCACTTCATCAATAATCTCCTCCATCGGCCGTGAAATGTGGCGTCCTGTAATAATAGGAATGGCGCAATAAGAGCATTTACGGTCACAGCCTTCTGATATTTTCAGATAAGCGTAGTGATGGGGTGTGGTTAATGTCCGTTCAATGGCAAATTCCGACTTGTATGCTTTGCCTAAATCTGCCAGCAACTCATTCCAGTTAAACTTACCATAGAATTTATCTACTTGAGGAATTTCCAATGCCAATTCTTTTAGATATCTTTCTGAAAGGCAGCCCATCACATATAGTTTTTTGAGCTTCCCTTCTTCTTTGGCCTGACAAAATTCCAATATCATATTGATCGATTCCTCTTTGGCATCACCGATGAAACCACATGTATTAATAACTGCGATTTCTCCTTGCGGTTTGTCGGAATCGTGAGTTACTTTATAACCGTTTGCTTCCAGCTGACGCATCAGCTTTTCTGAGTCTACTAAGTTTTTGGAACACCCTAAGGTGATGATATCTATTGTGTTACGTTTCATTTATTATTCAGTCTCTCCAAATAGTGAGTCTACAAATTCTTTTTTGCGGAATACCTGCATGTCTTCAATGCCTTCGCCCAATCCAATATATTTTACGGGAATCTTGAACTGCTCTGAGATGCCAATTACAACGCCCCCTTTGGCTGTTCCGTCCAATTTGGTAATTGCCATAGCAGTAACTTCTGTCGCCAAAGTAAACTGTTTGGCTTGTTCAAATGCATTTTGACCGGTAGAACCGTCTAAAACCAATAATACTTCGTGAGGTGCGTCCGCAACAACTTTCTTCATCACATTCTTGATTTTAGTAAGCTCGTTCATCAAACCTACTTTATTGTGAAGTCGGCCTGCGGTATCAATGATTACTACATCTGCATTATTAGCTACGGCGGAACTTAAGGTATCAAAAGCTACAGATGCGGGATCTGATCCCATTTTCTGTTTAATAACAGGCACTCCTACTCTTTCTCCCCAAATATCCAATTGTTCTACGGCGGCAGCACGGAATGTATCAGCGGCACCCAAATAGACGGTTTTGCCCGCCTTCTTAAATTGATATGCCAATTTGCCAATGGTTGTAGTTTTACCCACACCGTTTACACCTACCACCATGATGACATAGGGCTTCTTACCTTCCGGAACAGTGAAATCATCCGAATCCACCGTGTTATTTTCAGTCAATAATGCCGCTATCTCTTCACGGAGAATCTTGTTCAGTTCCTGAGTGTTTACATATTTATCTTTGGCAACTCTTTCTTCAATGCGTTTGATGATATTCAGAGTTGTTTCAACGCCTACATCCGAAGTGATAAGCACTTCTTCCAGATTATCCAATACTTCATCGTCTACTTTTGATTTACCAGCTACGGCACGGGCAATCTTACTAAATACATTTTCTTTGGTTTTGGACAATCCTTTGTCTAAAGTTTCCTTCTTTTCTTTTGAGAAAAATTAAAAAATCCCATATTGGAGTCTGATTTATCTGTTTATGCTACAAAGATATAACTAATCTCTTACACGGACAAAAAAAAGTGTCACAATGATTGGTCATAATGTATTATGATGATAACATTGTGGTATAAAAAAAGTTCCTTCCATAATATATGAAAGGAACTTTCCACCAGTCATTCCGACTGAATTATTTCTTGAAAAAGTCTTGAACTTTTTCGTTAGGTACCATTTGCTCATCGAAGATGTAAGCTCCTGTTTTCGGAGATTTAACCATCTTGATAACCTTAGTATAAGAACGTCCTTCTTTACCTGTCTGAAGGGTTGCGACTGTTTTCTTTGCCATGGGTTATAATTATTTAATTTCTTTGTGAACTGTTACTCTTTTCAAAATAGGATTGTACTTCTTAAGCTCCAATCTTTCAGTGGTATTTTTTCTGTTTTTTGTTGTAATGTAACGAGAAGTTCCCGGCATACCACTATCCTTCATTTCTGTGCATTCAAGGATTACCTGTACTCTATTACCTTTAGCCTTCTTTGCCATAGTCTATCTCTCCTTTTTAATTAACCAATAATTTTGATGCTTTTCCAATCACAATAGCCTTTGGTTACCGCTTCATTCAGCGCTGCATCCAGGCCTTTTTTATTAATCACACGTAAGCCGTTAGCGCAGATGTTCAGGCTAATCCAGCAATCTTGTTCTACATAGTAGAATTTCTTAGTAAACAAGTTCACATCAAAAGTTCTTTTGGTTCTTCTCTTAGAGTGTGAAACATTGTTGCCAATCATGGCTTTCTTTCCGGTAATTTGACAAATCTTCGACATTGCTATCTTATTTTTATAGTTTTTTTCAATACTTATTTCAAACGGAGTGCAAAATAAGCACTTTTATTTGTATAAAACAAGAGTTTTTGCAAATAATTCTGCAATTACTGCTCATTTTCTTCGTTTTGGAACAACTTTCGAAGCAGTTGCAGTGCATTTTGGGTTGCATTTGCAATGTTTTTGTTTCTTCCTTCGTCGCCTTCCAATTTCAGTGTAATCACTTTGTCTTTACATCCGGCAGCAATCCAAATGGTACCTACCGGCTTGTCGGGAGTACCTCCTGTGGGTCCTGCGATACCTGAAGTTGCTACAGCACAATCAGAATTCATCGATTTCATCGCTCCTTTTACCATTTCGATAACGGTTTCTTCACTTACAGCTCCGTGAGTTTCTAAAGTTTCGTGGTTTACCCCTAACAGACTTTCCTTTATTTCGTTGGAATAGGCGATAATTCCACCTTTAAAGAATTGTGAACTTCCGGCAACGGCTGTAATAGCGGCCGCCACACTTCCTGCCGTGCAACTCTCGGCAGTAACGAGTGTCACGGCCCTCTCTACCAAAACAAATCGTTAATCTCTTTAACTTAAAAATTTACCTTCTACTGACATGTAGTAAAACGGTTTTTTAATATTAAATAGTTACCCGTGAATAAGCGGGCTTGTCTATAGTGCAAAAATCATTGTCCAGATACTTGTAATAACCGGTAATTGCGATCATTGCGGCATTATCCGTAGTAAAGCTGAACTTCGGGATATAGATATTCCAACCATATTTCCCGGCATGCTCGCGGAATGAGTTACGAAGCCCGTTGTTGGCTGATACCCCTCCGGCTACTGCCACTTCATTTATCTTGAGATTTTTGGCTGCTTTTCTCAGCTTGTCCATCAGAATATCTACAATGGTCGCTTCCAATGAAGCAGCCAAGTCGTTTTTATGATGTTCGATGAAATCGGGATCTTCTTTCAACCAGTCACGCAAAGAGTATAGGAAAGAAGTCTTTAATCCGCTGAAACTATAGTTATAGTCCGGAATATGTGGTTTACTGAAAGTGAACGCTTTTTGGATTGCCTTGACGTGCCAGTTTATCAATGATAGGACCTCCGGGATAACCTAAGCCCATTACTTAGAACATTTGTCGATAGCTTCTCCTGCTGCATCGTCAATAGTTTGTCCCAAAACTTCCATGTCATTATAGGCCTTTACCAATATTATCTGTGAGTTTCCTCCTGACACCAGCAGGCACAAGAAAGGGAATTTAGGTTGGTTGTTGTCTTCTTCCGATTCTTTAATGAAATGGGCTAACACATGGGCTTGCAGGTGGTTAACATCAATCATTGGTATATTCAATGAACGTGCGAAACCTTTCGCAAAAGATACTCCGACCAGTAATGATCCCATCAAGCCGGGTCCTCGGGTGAATGCAACGGCGCTTAGTTGCTCTTTGGTAACTCCTGCCCTTTTTAAGGCTTCGTGCACCACCGGTACAATGTTTTGTTGATGGGCACGTGACGCCAATTCGGGAACCACCCCTCCGTAAGCTTCGTGAACAGCCTGGCTGGACACTACGTTGGACAACAATACGCCATTCTTGATAACTGCGGCTGATGTGTCGTCACAAGAAGATTCTATACCTAATATAATTGTATCCATATTTCTATACCTTATTATATATATTAATGTGTCAGAATTTCAAGTCCGTTATCTGTCATAACGAAAGTATGTTCCCACTGTGCAGACGGCTGTTCGTCTTCGGTGACTACAGTCCAGCCATCTTCCTCATCAATGAAGACTTCCCATGTTCCCATATTGATCATTGGTTCAATGGTAAAAACCATTCCCGGCACCAATAGCATACCAGTTCCTTTTTTCCCGTAAATGTTCTACATCCGGTTCTTCATGGAACTCTATGCCTACTCCGTGTCCGCAGAGATCACGCACTACTGAGAATCCATTTTTTTTAGCATGTTTTTCAATGGCATGTCCTATGTCCCCTACAAAACCAAATGGTTTCGCAGCTTCCATGCCTATCTCCAGACATTCTTTAGCTACTCGTACCAGTTTTTCTTTTTGAGGTGTGGTTTTTCCAATGGTAAACATACGCGATGCATCGGCATAATAACCATCAAGAATGGTAGTACAATCCACATTGATGATATCTCCTTCTTCCAGAATATCGAATTCATTGGGAATGCCGTGACAAACAACCTCATTGATAGAGGTGCAGCAACTTTTGGGAAAACCGTCATAACCTAAGGTTGCAGGAATGCCACCGTGATCTTTCGTATATTCATAAACCAGCTTGTCTATTTCCAATGTGCTCATGCCTGCATGGATCTCACGTTCTACAAGGTCTAGCACTCCGGTATTGACAATACCGCTACGGCGTATTCCTTCAATCTGTTCCGGTGTCTTGATCAGTTCACGTGAAGGTACTAAATGACCTCTATCTTGATAATAGAGAACCTTTTTATCTAACTCTGTGAGTTCCATACCTTTGGGAACTCTCCAGTTTATTTTATTTCTTTTCATATCAAAGGATTAATTGACTTACAAAGTTAGAGGAAATATTTGTAAAAATGGCTCATCCGGCAATAAATATCTTCATAAAAAGAGAATTTACATGAAATTTGACAGAAACAAATGTTAAATAATCATGTCTTTTACATGAATTTTATGTAGGAGAGTCTATTTTATTTTAATAAAAGGTTATATTTACCGCAAAAAACTAAGCATTCTATTATTAACTTCTTTAATTGAACATCAAAATGGATAAACATCAAATTGGAGTAAACGCAGGAAAAGTTTGGAAACTGCTGAATGACAATAAACGGTGGAGTTATTGTGATTTAAAAAGAGCTTCAGAATTGTCTGACAGAGATTTGAATGCAGCTATAGGTTGGCTGGCCAGAGAGAATAAAATAGACTTTGAATGTTCTAACGGAGACGATTGCCTGTTTCTGAGCGTCAATGTTTATATTGGCTGAATACGAGAAACAGATAATTATGTGGGGCCAAAACTTTCATAATTATCTGTTCTCTTTTTTTAATCAACTTTTCTAATCACTTTGGCCGGATTACCTACAGCAACGGAATTGTCGGGAATGTCTTTAGTTACGACACTTCCGGCTCCGATAATACAGCGATGACCTATTTTTACTCCGGGACAAAGAATAGCTCCTCTCCTATCCAGCAATCTTCTCCGATAGTTACGGGATATGCATACTCTTTGGGTTCGCGTCGGGTTATGTAATCTACCGGATGATGTGGAGTATAGATCTGTACATTGGGCCCTATCAATGTATGTGCTCCTATGGTGATATATCCACCATCTAAAAATGTACAGTTGGCATTCACAAAGACATGCTCTCCTAAGCGGATGCCGTGTCCATGATCACAGTAAAATGGTGGACAGATGACAGAAGTGGAAGGGATACCCGGCACTAATTCTTCCAGCACTTCCCTGAAACCATCATCGTATGTACTCATCATCCGTAATTGGGCCACTAGTTTTTTGGCGTGTATGAAACTGGCCTGTATTTCCGGTTTCTCCATATCGGCCAGCTGACTGTTACGCATTTTGTCTATCTCGTTCATAATTAAAGGGCTTTAAGATTTTGCCTCAAATGTAGGATTTGTTTTCCGTTCTGCCAAATATACACCACACAAGATAAGAAAACAGCCGGTAAGGGCTATCCAAGTTATCTTTTCATTAATAATGACCGCTGAAGTAAGAAGAGTTACCAAAGGGACGATATAAATATAATTTGTACTTTTTACGGCTCCCAATTCCTTGACACAAGCATTCCAGGCTATGAAGCAGAGCATGGAGGCGACAAATCCCAAAAAGAGAAGATTTCCAAACACGATGGGTTGCATCATCAAGACATTGTCCCAATTTAACGGACGGAATAAAAACATGGGCAGAATGGTCAGCACTCCGTAGAAGAATACTTTACGGGTAATGAATACGATAGAATAATGATTATCCAATTGTTTGAGAATAAGGCAATAAAATGCCCACATCAATGCAGCGGTCAGTGAAAGAATATCTCCCAAAGGATTAATTTTCAGAATGAAACTGCCGTTGAAAACAACCAGCCCCACTCCTATCAAAGCCATGATCGATCCGTAAACAAGATGGCGGGTGAAAGGTTCTTTTCTTCTGAACAAATAAGAAAGCAGTGTGGTCAGAACAGGTGATGTGCATACTATCAGAGACACGTTGGAGGCTAATGTGATACCGAGAGCCGTATTTTCAGTAATGAAATAAATAGTTCCTCCACATAATCCGGCCAATAAAAGTAACAATTCATCTTTTACTCTGTTGGCAAATAGTTTTTTATAAGAAATACACCACATGCAAAGATAGGCCAGAGTGAAACGATAAAAGAAGATGTCGGAAGGACTTAATCCATGTTGGATTAGAATCTTAGTAGAAACAAAAGTAGTTCCCCAGATAGCTACAGTGATTATTGCCATTAAGTGATAGACGAACCTTGATTTGATAACATTCATAATTTATATGTGTTTTATTATGTTGCAAAGATAGGTTTTGTTTTCGAGAAACTTATTAAAATATATGGCATAGTTGAGCTGATACAAAGTTCGTTTGTTTTCTCACTTACCTTGGGCGCGGCCCTCAAGGTAAGTGAGATATTTCTATTTCCGGGGAATCCAGGAATCTACCAGCTCCTGATGTTCTTTTACCCATTTTTCCGCTCCTTCTTTTTCATTATATTCATTTTGTGATACATCATCCAGCAGGCTGCTGATTTCTTCGGTGCTCAGATGTATGTTTTCTATCAGTTTTGCCACAAACGGGTGTTGCTCACCAAATCCTTTGCGGGCAATGGCCGTAATTGTTTCCGCTTTACCAAAAATACCTTTCGGGTCCTCCAGAAATTTTAATTTAAAGCGGGTGAACATCCAATGGGGAGTCCATCCCGTCACCACAATCCATTGATGCTCGTCAACGGCTCTTTTTAGTACTGCGGTCATGGCCGGTCCGCTAGACTCCAGCAATTTGTAATCCAGATTGTATTTTTCTATGGTCATATCTGTAGCATGCATAATCCCTGCACCGGCATCAATGCCGATAATCTCGCCTCCGAATTTTTCTTTGTTGGCATTTAATTGCTCAATGGAATGAATGTCCACATAATCGGGGACTACCAGACCGATACGGGCATCCGGATAGATCTTGCCTAAGATTTCCAGATTCTTTCCGTATTGTTTCATATAATCGGCCTGTGTAGCCGGTAACCAAGCATCCATCAGCAAATCTACTTTGCCACGGGCCATTGTTGCATAGATAGGAGCCGGATCGGCATTCTTTAAAACGACATGATAACCTTGTTGTTCAAGAATCACTTCCGTCAAATAGGTCAGGGCGATGCCGTCGTCCCAGTTTATGTATCCAATGCTTATTGTCTTATCATCTTTTTTCCCGCTGCAAGAGGTAAGCAGCAGGAGGAAAGACAAAAAATATAGTATTTTCTTCATGCTTATTTCCCTTTCTTTTGTTTTCCAAGTCCTTGTGTTATTCTATCCAGAATGATGGCCAGGATGACTACTGCGATACCGCCTTCGAAACCTAAACCTATTTTCATCTGCGTGATACCTTTCAGTACGATTTCCCCTAACCCTCCGGCTGCAATCATAGCGGCAATGACCACCATGGAGAGCGACATCAGGATTGTCTGGTTTATACCGGTCATGATAGTGGGCAATGCCAGCGGTAATTGTACCTTGAATAATAATTGCATAGGTGTCGCACCAAAAGAGCGCGAAGCTTCTACAACATTCTTCGGTACTTGCTTGATACCCAGGCTGGTCAGACGCACTACGGGAGGCATGGCAAAAATAATGGTGGCAAAAGCTCCCGGAACGGTTCCCAGCCCGAAAAAGAGTACGGCAGGAATCAGATAGACGAAAGCAGGCATCGTTTGCATCAGGTCGAGGATAGGATGCAGAATTTTATCACATCGTTTGCTGTTTGCGCTCCATATTCCCAAGGGAAGTCCCATGATAAGAGCGATGATGGTAGACGAAAGCACCAATGCTAAAGTCTGCATGGTTTCGTTCCAAAATCCCATTCCCCAAATCAGCAATAATCCTAAAATGGTAAAAATGCTGACTCCTTTTCCCGATTTATACCAAGCCAGGATGGCCAGCAATGCTATTGTTACATAAAAAGGTATCCACATCAATATGTTTTGGAACCCATCTATGAACCCGCCTATTCCAACATTGATGGCGTCGAAAAGAGGGGCAAAGTTTTCTGTGAGCCAGTTGATGGCTGTTTCTATATATTTTCCTATGTTTATCATAATTCGATAGCGTTTTGAATAAGTTCATTAATTTCTTCTTTATCTTTTCCGGTCATCTCTACTACGATGGACGATAGAGGAACCAAACCTTTCAGTTCGCGTTCTTCATTTACCACATAAATGGGAGAATTGGTTTTCGTGATTAAGGGAAGCAGATCCTCAATCTTTGTGTCCTCCGTAACGGAATGTACTTCACTTTGTACGGCTTCCCGGATTGATTTTATACCTTTACGCCGAAGAATGGCGGCACTTTCCAATGTAATCTCTCCTATCAGCTTGTCATTTTCATCTATCACAGGAAGCACGGTAATATCTCTTTCTTTCATCTTTCTGATCAGAAACCTCGGGACCTTCTTTACGCAGACGGGCTACGGCGGGACGGGTTATCATAATACTTCCTGCCGTTATGATTTTGCTCCGGTCCACATTTTCTACAAATCTTGCCACATAGTCATTGGCCGGTTCAGTTAAAATTTCTTCTGAAGTTCCGACTTGCACCACTTCTCCATCTCTCATAATGGCAATGCGGTCACCCAGTTTAATTGCTTCGCTCAAATCATGCGTGATAAAGACGATGGTCTTTTTCATTTTGGACTGCAGTGCCAGCATTTCATCTTGCATTTGTACGCGGATCAATGGGTCCAGAGCGGAAAAGGCTTCATCCATCAGTAATATTTCCGGATCATTTGCCAAAGCGCGTGCCAATCCCACACGTTGCTGCATTCCGCCGGAAAGTTGTCCGACCATCTGATTCTGATATCCTTTCAGTCCGACTATTTCCATACTCTTCATGGCTTTTTTCTCACGTTCCTGTTTGGGAACTCCTTGGAGTTCGAGCCCGAATGCAATATTGCTTAAAACACTGCGATGAGGTAACAAACCAAAATTTTGGAACACCATAGCTATTTCCCGGCGACGCATTTCCAGCAATTCCTTATCAGATGCGGCAGTAATGTCTGTTCCATTAATCAGTACTTGTCCTTTTGTGGGTTTGATTAACCGGTTTATGCAGCGCAATAAAGTTTGATTTGCCACTGCCCGACAGTCCCATGATTACGAAGAACTCTCCTTCTTTGATTGTCAGATTGGCGTTTTTAACTGCTACAGTACAATTAGTCGCCTTTAAAATTTCATTTTTGCTTTTTCTTTCTTTCAACATCCGGAACGCTTTCTGCTTTTCCGGACCGAAAACAAGATACAAGTCTTTTATTTCTATTTTGTTCATAGTCTATAATAGTTTAAATTAATTAAGAATAGGGAGGAATTGACGGAAGTAAATTGAGATGTCATCCGGTATATTTAACGAAACAAAATATAAAAAGGTTACATCATAAGATGAGTTTATTTGATCAGTAAATAATGTTTTTTTACTTAG
>ENA-OQKW01000248-OQKW01000248.1-human-gut-metagenome-genome-assembly--contig:-NODE-248-length-14652-cov-3.306919_pt1 | contig 14652 bp, 20 predicted proteins | sample MGYA00242657_ERZ504815 | MGnify/ENA primary metagenome ERZ504815 (study PRJEB26092, sample SAMD00036404) | human gut metagenome | host: Homo sapiens | study: EMG produced TPA metagenomics assembly of... | reverse complement strand
TTTCGACTCAGGATGATTTCCTCCGGTAGCGGAAAGGGAAAAAGGACCGGGACTGGTCCGTACATACAACCATCCAAAGAAAAAGTACAATGACAAACGGATATTATGACTCGGGATGATCCGGCGGACATCCCATTCTGAAGAGAGAATAACACGAGTGACGAACAATTAAGGAAGGAGGTAACTATGCGAGGTTATTATGATTCCGGCTGATGCCGGCAGTAAACATGTGGTTGCAAGGACAGGCCGCGGGCATCCGGCCTGCGGCCTGTTAAAAAAGAAGTCTAACATTTTAATCATACAGGTATAAAAACAATGATACATTCAAGATCCCATTCATTTTTAAGATTCTCCCCTATGGGCAAAGTGACGGACGTATTTGTATCCCTTATCGGGCGCATACCGGCAAAAACTCTCTTCCTGCTGGCATGACTGGCCACATGAACAGCCCCCGCGTTCGCCGTCGGTGACGGGTCCGCCGGGCTGGTACAGGCCACGCAGATGGTGACCTCGTACTTTGATCCCGCCACCAAGCTGATCTATGCGGCCGGTGCGCTCTGCGGGCTTATCGGAGCCATAAAAGTGTATTCAAAGTTCTCGTCAGGCGATCCCGATACGGGTAAAGTTGCCGGCAGCTGGTTCGGAGCCTGCGTGTTCCTGATCGTGGCCGCCACCGTCCTGAGGGCGTTCTTCCTGTAATCCGGCGGTCATGGAACATAAAGTGAACAAAGGGGCCGACCGGGGCGTGGAATTCAGCGGGCTGCAGGCGCAGTATCTCTATGTCCTTGCCGGGGGCCTGCTCTCCGTCTTCCTCGTGTTCGTCATCCTGTACATGCCGGGGTGAACCGGTGGTTCTGCATCCTTTTCGGGACAGTCTCGGCCTCGACCCTGGTCCTCACGGTCTTCCGCCTGGGCAGGAGTACGGTCCCCACGGACTGATGAAACTGGCCGCGGCAAAGTGCCGCCCCTTCCATATTATCAATCGTAAACGTATCATTTCACTCTTTAAACGAAGCAGTCATGAGAAACATCCTGAAAGCGGCAACACTGGAAAGTAAGTTCCCGGTCCTCTCGGTCGAAAGGGGATGCATCCTCTCCAAGGATGCGGACGTGACCGTCGGCTTCAAGGTACGCCTGCCGGAGCTGTTCACCCTCACCTCGGCGGAGTACGCCGCCATGCACGGGGCGTGGGTGAAAGCCATAAAGGTGCTGCCCTGTTACACGGTCGTCCACCGACAGGACTGGTTCCTGGAGGAAAAATACAGGACCGTAACTGGCCGGGACGACATGGGATTCCTGGACCGCAGCTTCGAGCTGCATTTCAACGAGCGTCCCTTCCTGAACCATTACGCCTACCTGTTCATTACCCGGACTACCCGCGAAAGAAGCCTGCAGCAGAGCAACTTCTCCATCCTTTGCCGGGGGGCCATCATTCCCCGGGAGGCCAGGGACAGGGAGGCGGTGGTCCGGTTCATGGAGAGCGTGGACCAGTTCGAACGCATCATGGGCGATTCAGGGCTGGTGGGGCTTGAACGCCTCACGACGGACGAGATTGTCGGTACCGGAAAGAAGGCCGGCATCATCGAGAAGTATTTCTCCCTCTCGCAGGAGAACACCACCACACTGAAAGACATCAGCCTTTCCCCCGCGGAGATGCGTATCGGGGACGAGATCCTCTCGGTGCATACGCTTTCCGACGCGGACGACCTGCCCGCAGCGGTGCGGACGGACGGGCGGTTCGAGAAGTATTCCACCGACCGCAGCGACTGCCGCCTCTCCTTTGCCGCCCCCGTGGGGCTGATGCTTTCCCATAACCATATCTATAACCAGTACGTGTTCATGGACGATCCGGCCGACACCCTTCAGCGTCTTGAGAAGACGGCCCGGAACATGCAGTCCCTCTCACGCTACAGCCGTGCCAACCAGATCAACCGCCAGTGGATCGAGGAATACCTGAACGAGGCGCATTCCTTCGGCCTGATCCCCGTACGCTGCCACTGTAATGTCATGTCCTGGGCAGACAGCCGGGAAAGACTGAGGAATGTCAAGAATGACACCGGTTCGGCACTGGCCCTGATGGGCTGCAAGCCCCGGTACAACACCGTGGACGCGCCGACCCTCTACTGGGCTGCCATTCCCGGCGGCGAGGGGGATTTTCCGGCGGAGGAGTCTTTCCATACGTTCATCGAGCAGGCGGCATGCCTCTTCATCGGGGAGACGAACTACGCCTCCTCTCCCTCGCCATTCGGTATCAAGATGGCGGACCGGCTCAGCGGCAGGCCCATCCATCTGGATATCTCGGACGAGCCGATGAAGCGGGGCATCACGACCAACCGCAACAAATTCATCCTGGGGCCTTCGGGCAGCGGCAAGTCCTTCTTCACCAACCATCTCGTGCGCAACTATTACGAGCAGGGCGCGCACATCCTGCTGGTGGATACGGGAAACAGCTACAAGGGGCTGTGCCGGCTCATCCATGAGCGTACCCGCGGGGAGGACGGGATCTACATAACGTATGAGGAGGACCGCCCGATCACCTTCAATCCCTTCTACAGCGAGGACCGGCAGTTCGACGTGGAAAAGAGGGAGAGCATCAAGACGCTGATCCTGACACTTTGGAAGCGGGAGGACGAGGTGCCGAAACGATCCGAGGAGGTCGCCCTCTCCGGCGCGGTGAACGCCTATATCCGCAGGATTACGGACAACCCGGAACTCCGGCCGGACTTCAACGGGTTCTACGAGTTCGTCCGTGACGACTACCGCCGGATGATGGAGAAAAAGAGGGTGCGCGAGAAGGACTTCGACATCGACGGGTTCCTGAACGTGCTGGAGCCGTTCTACAAGGGAGGGGACTATGACTTCCTCCTGAACTCGGACAAGGAGATCGATCTGACCCACAAGCGGTTCATCGTCTTCGAACTGGACAACATATCATCGAACAAGGTGCTGCTTCCGGTGGTGACGCTCATCATCATGGAGACGTTCATCTCCAAGATGCGCCGCCTGAAGGGCATCCGGAAGATGATACTGATCGAAGAATGTTGGAAAGCCCTGATGTCGGCCAATATGAGTGCCTATGTCTTGTACCTTTTCAAGACGGTCAGAAAGTATTTCGGGGAGGCGGTGGTGGTCACGCAGGAGGTGGACGACATCATCTCGTCCCCGATCGTGAAGGAGGCCATCATCAACAACTCGGACTGCAAGATCCTGCTGGACCAGAGGAAGTACCTTAACAAGTTTCGAACGGATACAGACCCTTTTAGGACTGACCGACAAGGAATGCTCGCAGATCCTCTCCATCAACCGTGCCAACGACCCCTCACGCCGGTACAAGGAGGTATGAATTGGACTGGGAGGCGTGCAGTCGGCCGTCTATGCCACGGAGACCTCCACGGCCGAGTACCTTACCTACACGACGGAGGAGGGCGAGAAGCTGGAAGTGGAACGGATGGCGGCAAAGACCGGCAGCATGGAACAGGCCATACGGGTGTTGGCCGCCGAAAAGAACAGCGGCAGGAGATAATCTTTGTAAAACAATTAAAGGAACGATTCAATGAAACGAAAAATTTTCAGCGCATTGTGCGCCTTTTTACTTACCGTACCGGCCATGCACGCGCAATGGGTGGTGACCGACCCGGGCAACCTGGCGCAGGGCATCGTGAACAGCGTCAACGAGATGGTGGAGACTTCCGAGACGGCGCAGAACGCCATGTCCACCTTCAAGGAGGCCTCGAAAATCTATGAGCAAAGCCGGAAATACTACGACATGCTCAAGAGCGTGAACTCGCTGGTGAGCGGGAGCCTGAAGGTCAAGGAGTCGGTGCTGATGCTCTCGGAAATCTCGGAGAGCTACGTGACGAACTACGGGAAGATGCTCACCGACGGGAACTACACGCAGCGGGAACTGGATGCCATCGCCTTCGGCTACAACAACATCATGAAGAAAAGCAGCGCGTCCGTGGCCGGGCTGAAGAACATCATCAACCCCACCGGCATGTCCATGACCGACAAGGAGCGGCTGGACCTCATAGAAAGGGTGTACCGCGAGATGAGGCATTACAGGACGCTGGTGAACTACTATACCCGAAAGAACCTGCGCGTCTCCTACCTGCGGGCCAGGGAGAAGGGCGAGACCGAACAGGTCCTGAAACTTTACGGGGAGGACGAACGCTATTGGTAAACCTTTAAAAAGATACAGACTATATGGTATTACTATCCCTATCTTTCGACAGCCTGCACGGTATCCTGCGCCGGCTGTATGACGAGATGACCGAACTCTGCCAGCCGATGATGACGCTGGCCACGGCCATCGCCGCCCTGGGCGCGCTCTTCTACATAGCCTACCGCGTGTGGCAGTCCCTCTCGCGTGCCGAGCCGGTGGACGTGTTCGGCATGCTGCGCCCCTTCTGTCTGGGCATCTGCATCCTGTTCTTCGACGTGATCGTGCTGGGGAGCCTGAACGGTATCCTGAGCCCCGTCGTGCAGGGAACGGGTGCCATGCTCCACGACCAGACCTTCGACGTGAGGAAGTTCCAGGAGGAAAAGGACAGGCTGCTCGCCGAGATGCCCCTGAAGGTGGCCGTGACCGGGGAGTTCAATCCCACGGACGAGGAGCTGGAGAAGGAGATCGCCGACATGGGCTGGAACGGGGAGGACTACGCGGTGATGCAGCGGATGTCTCATACCTGTTACTCGTTCTCCCTGCAAAGCATCGTGCAGACCATCATGCGCAAGGTGATGGAGTTCCTTTTCCGCGCCGCCTCGCTGGTGGTGGACACGATCCGCACCTTCTTTCTCATCGTCCTCTCCGTGCTGGGCCCCTTCGCTTTCGCGGTATCGGTCTTCGACGGTTTCCAGAACACGCTCATCCAGTGGCTGGCCCGTTATATCAGCGTATATCTCTGGCTGCCCATCTCCGACCTGCTCGGGGTGATGCTCGCCAGGATACAGACGCTGGTGCTGCAAAGCGAGATGGAAATGATCCGGGATCCCCTGAGCGTCTTCTCCCCGGACGGATCGACGGCCATCTATCTGGTGTTCATGCTCATAGGGCTGGTCGGGTACTTCTGTGTCCCCACCGTGGCGAACTGGGTGGTACAGGCCGGCGGTATGGGTGCGTACAACCGCAACATGAACAATACGGCGGGCAAGGCCGCCAACGTGGGCGGGGCCGTGGCAGGGGCATCCACGGGCAATGTGGCCGGAGTATTGCTGAAGAAATAAAGATGAACCGGGTAATAACATTCATTCATTTCAAGACATGGAATTCAAGAGCTTAAAAAACATCGAGTCCTCGTTCAGGCAGATCCGCCTGTTCAGTATCGTCTTCCTCGCCTCCTGCACCCTCCTGACCGTTTTTTCCGTCTGGAAGTCCTACCGGTTCGCCGAGGCGCAGCGGGAGAAGATCTACGTGCTGGACGAGGGGAAGTCGCTCATCATGGCCCTCTCGCAGGATGCCGCACGCAACCGCCCGGTGGAAGCGAGGGAGCATGTGCGCCGCCTGCACGAGCTGTTCTTCACGCTGGCCCCCGACAAGGCGGCCATCGAGTCGAACATAAACCGGGCGATGTACCTGGCCGACAAGAGCCTGTACGGGTATTACCGGGACTGGAACGAGAAAGGGTTTTACAACCGGCTCATCAGCGGGAACGTCAACCAGACGATAGTGGTGGACAGCATGGGCTGCGATTTCGACAGCTATCCCTACCGCGTCACCACCTATGCCCGGCAGATGATCATCCGGGGGAGCAACATCACCGAACGCTCCCTGGTGACACGCTGCCGCCTGCAGAGCACGATCCGTTCGGACAACAACCCGCAAGGGTTCCTTGCGGAGCATTTCGAGATTCTGGAAAACAGGGACCTGCGTACCGTGGAAAGGTAACGCTCCCTATGGTAGTCAATCATTTGATAGCATTTTCACAATGGAAACAAAGTCAACAGTCAAAGAAAAGGCGAAGGCTTATCTGGAAAGTCTTTCAGAGAAACAAAAACGGGGCATCCTCATAGCCATGCTGGTCTTCACCTGCGTCGCATCGGGCATCGTCCTGCTGCGCGCAGCAGGACGGCTGAAACCGGCAAGGGAGCGCATGGAGCTTCCCTTCGGGGAAGGCAGCCTCTCGGATACCCTGCGCAGACTGCCTGATCCCCTGAGGGGACAGGAAACAAACATTTACCGGACCATTAAACAACCCCAGCAGAATGGAAAACAGGAAAAGTAACATGGAAGAAGAACACGTGCCCGCCGGGGAAGCCCCGGAAGGCACACGGCCGGCGGAAGCCGGTTCCGTCCCCGCCGAAGGGACAAAAACGGAAAAACGGCTTAGCGGGGAGGAAATCCTGCGCCACAGGAAATACATCGTCATACCGGTCTTCGTACTGGTATTCCTTGCGGTCCTCTACTGAATATTCGTCCCTTCCGGTGACAGCGGGAAAACGGTGGCGGGCGGTTCGGGATTCAACGTGAACGTGCCGGAACCTACGACGGTCCAACTGGAAGGGAATAAAACGGACGTTTATGAAAGGCAGCAGGCCCGGCGCGAGAAAGACAGACGGATGCAGTCGCTTTCCGACCTTGCCGGAAGGTTGTTGGAAGGTAAAGGACAGACGGACAGCGTATCCGGTCCGGACGGAAGCATACGGCAGTCGGCGGACACCTACGAAAGGATCACCGAGCAGTTGGAGACCTTCTATGAGACACCGCAGGAAACGGCCGACGGCCTGGAACAGAAGGTGGACGAGCTGAACCGCCGGTTGGAAGAGGCGGAAGCGGAAAACCGGCGCGCGGAATCCCGCGAGCGGATGATGGAACAGTCCTATCGGATGGCCGCCAGGTACCTGAGCCCCAAACCGGAAGCCACGCCCGGCGAGGCGGAGGAGGAAGAAAAGCCGGATCCTGTCCCTGTCAGCCGGGCGGAGAGCGGAACGACCTCCGCCCTGGAGCAGCCGCTGGCGGATTCCGCGTTTGTCGCCTCACTTGTCGTGGAGAGGAACTACGGTTTCAACACGGCGGTAGGCAGCAGCTACCGGATGGGGATGAACACCATCCCGGCCTGCATCTCCGAGAGCCAGACCCTCGAGCAGGGAGGACGGGTGAAGCTGCGCCTGCTCGAGCCCCTGCAGGCCGGAAGTGTCACCATACCGGCCAACAGCCCGGTGACCGGCACGGCCGACATCCGGGGGGAACGCCTGGACATCCTGGTAAGCAGCATCGAATATGCCGGCAATATTATCCCGGTGGAACTGGCCACATATGACATTGACGGGCAGCGGGGCATCTTCGTACCGGGATCGGAAAGCCGGACGGCCGCCAAGGAAGTATTGGGGGACGTGAGCCAGAGCATGGGAGGCAGCGTCTCCTTCGCCGGTTCCGCCGGGCAGCAGGTGGCGATGGACCTCACGCGGGGTGTCCTGCAAGGCGGGACACGGTTCATCTCGCAGCGGGTCAAGGCGGTCAAGGTAAAGCTGAAGGCCGGATACAGGGTGTTGCTGGTCACAAAAAAACAATAACAAGGTTTAACTGTAATTTTTAAACTAATCATTCAAGATGAGAACATTCATTCTTTTAATCATGGCTGCGCTGGCGGGAATGACCTGCCGGGCACAGGAGCGCAAGCCGGAGGGCGGGGTCAGAACCCTGACCGCCGGCCAGCATATCACGCCCTACAGGATCGGCGTGCCGTTCAGCAAGACGGTCCATGTCCTTTTCCCTGCGGAAGTCCGCTATGTCGACCTGGGCAGCACGGACATCATCGCGGGCAAGGCGGACGGCGTGGAGAACGTGGTGCGCGTAAAGGCGGCCGTCCGGGATTTCCCGGGCGAGACGAACTTCTCGGTCATCACGGGCGACGGCTCGTTCTATTCATTCCTCGTCTCCTACGAGGAGGAGCCGGAAGCGTTGAACATCAACATGGACAGCCGGTTTCCGACGGGACCCTCCACAGGTGGGAGTGCCGTCCGTGTGACCGAGCTCGGCGAGGAGGACCCTTCGGTCATCGCCAGCCTGATGTACACCGTCCACCGCCTGGACCGCAGGGACGTGAAGCATATCGGCTGCCGCCAGTTCGGGATGCAGGCCCTGCTCAAGGGGATCTATGTGCATAAGGACCTGCTGTTCCTCCATATCTCGCTGGCCAATTCCTCACATGTGCCCTTCGACATCGACTTCGTGCGTTTCAAGGTGGTGGACAAGAAAGTGGCCAAACGTACGGCGCAGCAGGAAACCTACATCGAGCCGGTGCGTGCGCTCAACGAACTGAGGCGTATAGGGGGCAAAGGGGAAGGACGCATCGTCTATGCTTTCCACAAGGTGGTCATCCCCGATGACAAGCTCATCGAGGTGGAGATTTACGAAAAAGGCGGCGGACGCCACCAGCGGTTCCATATCGAGAACAGCGACCTGGTGGATGCCGGACTGGTGGACGAACTGGTAAAGAAGTAATGCCATGAGAAAGTATCTGTTTATAACAATGTGCGCCTTCCTGTCCCTTTGGGCGGGCAAGGTTTCCGCCCAACGCTACCTGCCCGGGCAGACGGGGCTTGAACTGAGGCTGGGCGGCGTGGATGACTTCGGAAGGAACGTAAGGCACCTGAGAGGGAATTTCCTGGTCGGGATGGCCCTGAGCCGCTACAACCGTAACCGCTCGCGCTGGGTGGTCGGTGCGGATTATGTGAAGAAGCATTACGCCTATAAGAAAATAGCGGTTCCCAAGGAGCAGTTCACCGCGGAGGCGGGCTGTCTCTTCCCGTTCCTCTCGGACAGGGGCAGGAACGTGTTCCTCTCCGCCGGCCTGTCCGCGCTGGCCGGTTATGAGAGGGTAAACCGGAATGGCAGGCTCCTTTATGACGGGGCGACCCTGCTGCACAAGGGTGCCTTCATCTACGGCTTCGCCCCGGCATTCGAAATGGAGGCGTACCTTACGGACCGCTGGGCTTTTCTTTTCAATGTCCGGCAGCGTGTCTTCTTCGGATCGTCCGTAGGACATTTCCATACGGTAGTGGCCGTCGGACTGAAATATATCATCGATTAATCTTTTAAGAACTGGAAACAATGAAATTAGGAACATTCATCATGGGATGCGCGCTGGCCCTGCTGGCGTGCATCCTTGCCGGCTGCGACGACCGTCTGGAGGTGCGGCAGGCATACGACTTCTCGCTCTCTTCCTGGTACCTGCAAGAAGGTATTGAGCCGGATGAGACGGTGGAGATCCGTCTGACGCTTAACCGCGAGGGGGATTACCGGGAGGCCCGTTACCGCATCGGATACATACAGCTGGAGGGTGACGGTGAGGTGTTCGGAACCGACGGCACCAGACTGGTGAACCGCGAGCTGACGGAGCTCTCCGGCATCGCGGGGCTGGACACGACGGACATCCGCCGCCAGGTGTTCACCCTCTTTTACCGGAACACGGGTGGGGACAATCCCGGGATCCGCTTCGTGGCGGTGGACAACTTCGGCGTGGAACGGACACTGGACATCCCGTTCTCCATCGAGGATAAAGATATAACCGACATCGTTAAAAATAAGGAACCATATGTTGATTAGGAGAGTTTGGCAAATGCCCAACAGTCGTACATTCAGTATCAAGCCTATTCGGGAACTCATTCAAAAAATACGCAAACGGCTATACCATAGATCCGTTTGCGGCCGGGAACAGGCTTGCGAACGTAACGAATGTATATTGATCCCCAGTATGATACTGATTTTCATATGGATGCCACGGATTTCCTGAATTTATTTAAACCGGATAGTGTGGATACGGTTCTATATGATCCTCCTTATTCTCCACGGCAAGTTGCGGAATGTTATAAAGCGTTAGGGATCACGGTCAATATGCAAACCACCCAGGCTTCATACTGAAGCAGGCAGAAAGAGGCCATCGGCCGAATTGTAAAAAAAGGAGGCATTGTAATCACCTGCGGATGGAACTCTGGTGGAATAGGCAAGAAATACGGTTTTGAAATCATAGAGATCCTATTGGTCGCCCACGGCGGGTGGCATAATGATACGATCGTGACAGTGGAAAAAAAAGTATTATAGAATATGACGGAACAGGAAAAATACGGCATGGAGCAGCTTGCCGAGTATCTGGACATGCGGATACGGAACGAGGAAAAAAATATAAAGGAGAACCGGGATAAACTGGACCGGGATTACCTTTATCACTTTGCGTGGAACGGGGAGGAGCTGTTCAAGTCCCATTTCATGGTAAAGCTATACGGGGAACTCCGGCAGGTAATCAGGGTGGCGGAAGCTCCCGGGGAGGTGCATGGATATATACAGCATAAACGGGAGGAATGCCTGAAGGAGCTGGTCAGCGGGAGTATCCGCAGGCGTAGCACGGACGATATTTTCAATCTGGCACATACCTACCGGCTGGAATGTATGCAGGGACTGGTCAAGGATTATGCTGGCTTCGAACGGCTTCTGTCCATGAAGGCTCCCCAGAAGGAGATAAGAACGAAGAAGGCCCCTGAAAGAAAGAGGCCGGACGGATTAAAGATGTAACGTATATGAGGCAGGAAAACTGGAGCGTCCGCAAACTACGGAAATTGCTGGACAACAAGATCGCAGCCGTCGAGAATGTCATGCGCGAGGGGTTGGAGTCCGCCTCTACGGACTACTGCCGTTTCTTTGAGTGGAAAGCCGCGTACCTGTACAAGGGGGAGCTACTGCGCGGGCATTACCGCCTGTTACGTAATAAAGTCAGCAGGACGGATGACGTGGAGGATCTGAAGAGGTATTTCGGGGATATCGCCATGTACCACAGGGAAAGGCTGACGGGCGGAACGCCGGCGGGAAGCGGCACCCACCCGATGGCGGACACCTGCCGCGCGCTGTCGCTGGAATGCTCGCGGCAGGTGCTGAAAGATTGCATGGAGTTCTCGCGTATCCTTTCCCTCGGACAGCCGGAAGAGGACATGAAAAAGGAAAACAGACAACCCGTAAAACATAGGACGAACGGATTAAAACGATAAGGTATGGAAAGACAGAACCCAGGCATGGTCCGGTTTATGGACCGGCTGAATGAGAAAATGGAACTCCTGGACGAAAAGATCCAGAACAAAGCGGCAAAAGACCGGTGAGGATTACCTCTCCTTTTTCGTAGTCACACGCGGAAGAGGCGTACAAGGAGTATTACCTGTACAAATGTTTCAGGGACTTGAGACAGAAGGCAAGGGAATCGGGCAGTCCGGAAAAAGTGTTGGAGTATCTGAAAAAGAGGCAGAATGTCTGCCTGGACACGTTGCTCAGGCAGGACATCGCCGCCCGCAGTACAAGCCCGATGGCGAACATGGCGCACACGCTGCGGCTCGAATGCGTCCAGCAGCTCGTGGAGGATTACGGGCATTTCATCCGGATACTTGCCGACACGCTACGGCAGCAGGAGACGCGGCGGGATACCCGGACACTCAGGGAAAAGGAAAACCGGAGGGGGCCAAAACTATAGCCTTCCCGTTCCCGGATGAGTACGGGAATAAAGAAAAATAAAGTTAAGTTATGGATAATGAGAGTTATATCATTATGAAAGGTCAGGATGGCCGCTTTACTTTGTGAAATAAAAACAACTGGATATGAGGATTGTGGAGCATAGCGTAAGACGTTGGGAGTCTTACCCGGAAGCAGACACGGAAACCTGCCTGTGGGAAGCCTGCGTGGAGCACGAAGGCGAATATTACGAGGTGCAAGTGGAAGCAAGGGAGGTCGGTGATGACAAGATGTATTATATGGGGTATATCAGGAATACCCAATGTATAAAAGCGCATTTCAGTGACGGCTGGCTGGCCTTCGGTCTTTTCCGATATACGTGGCACGTGCAAGTATATCCTGAAGTCAATGACGGAAAGTGAGTCCGGGGGGACTACAGCTCCATCAGGGGAGCGGGCCATTCGGTAGACATGCCTTGATAAATAAACCAGGTCCGGGACAGAGATTTCAAGGGCTGTTCTCCCAAATAACGGGGAACAGCCCTTTTTTTGTTGCCGCCAGCGGCGAAAGGTTAAAAGATAGACAGGCTGCTGAAGAGGCAGTGGATGAACAGACGGCCCTTCTCGGTCCACACCGTATGCATGGCTGTACCGGTTTCCCCGCAGCGGCTCTGCCAGCTGTGCGTATGGGTTCGTGTGTATCCTTCCTTCTGATAACGTGCGGTAAGCAGCCAGGTTCCGCCAAGGCGGAACTGGATACCGAGAGCCTTCAGCCTCCGGTTCAGCTCCCTGCCGCTCATGCCCAACTCCTTGGCGATCTGCGTGACCGTGTAAGTGCTTGGAGAGTGGAGCACCTCGTCGAAATAACGTACTTTCGGGGCCTGCAGGCTCAATTTAAGGGCGTTCAGCGCGTTTTCCTTTTCCAGTCCGGATATGTACCGGTCACGCTCTCTCAGCTTGGCCTCCGCCAGTTGCAGGGTCCGCGAGAGCAGTTCCGCGTCCGTTTCCCCTCTTTTCCCAGCAGGTAGCCGCCCTCCTTGAGCGTGCGGGGGACCAGCTCGTCGAAGATCCAGCTTTCGAACCTCTCGGCCGAGGGCAGGCGGCTACAGGCCATCAGGCGGTACAGGTTCCCCTCGTCGATGAACTTCACTTTCTGCCGGCCGCCTGCCGTCAGGAGGTCGTGGACGCATACCCCCTTCGGCCTGCAATGCCGGTTGACGGCATCCTTGGGATTGGCGTATCCCAATGCCGAGGCCACGTCCCTGGCGCAAAACCAGACCCTGCCTCCGGCTTCCACGGTCCGGACCTTGCCGAACTCGGGATGTTCTGTTATGACTAACGTGCGCATGTCGTTTACTGTTTATAGGTTGATTCTATCGCTTTGAATATCTCATGGATTACCTGGGGGACGATGGCGTTCCCGTATCCCTTGACGGACTGCTGCCGCCAGGAAGAAAAGGTAATACCGTCCAGCTCGTGGGGAACCCCATCATCTCGGCCACAAACAGGGGATTGAGTTGGAAACTCCTCCCAGTTTGGGCAAAGGAATCGGGAAGGCCTCCCTGCCGCGGGTTCTTCCCCTTCCTTCCAATGTGCTCCAAGGTCGGGAGCAGCCCGTGGAAGTCCAGGAAGTCCGTCAGGCCGTTGGGATTCTTCTCCCCGTCTTCCGTCTCGTGCATGGAGGTGCGCCCCTGACGTTTCCAACGTTCCACCCGTTGCCAGTGGTGTATCTCCGTTGCTGTCGGGGTGGGCAGCAGCATCTCGCGGATGATCTCCGGCAGGCCCTTCTGTTGGCTTCCGGGTCCCCTTACCTTGAAGTCCGAGGCTATCGGCGTGGGCAACAAACCAGACACGGTCCCTTCTGTGCGGGGCACCGACGGCACAAGCCGGAATAAGCAGCGGCTGGACGGTATATCCTTCACGCTCAAGATCACGGCAGATGGTCTCGACGACGTATTCCTCCCGCTTACGGTATACAGGCTGATCCTCTCCGAACAGAGAGGGCTGACATCCCACGTGAGCCGCCTTGCCGGGCTGTACCACCTGGAGGATGCCACCAACGTTCTCACCAACAATCCAACCGGGCCGGATCTCGTGAATGGCACGGAGCATGTGAGGCCAGAGGTAACGGCTGTCCTCCGCGCCCTTTCGCCGGCCGGCAACGGAAAAGGGCTGGCATGGGAAACCTCCTGTGAGGATGTCGATCCGTCCCCTTCATCCCCGAAAATCCGTAGTTGTAATATCCGTATAACTTTCTGCATGGCTGAACCAGTAATTTAAAATTCGGTTACAAAACTCATCTATCTCACAATGGAAGGCGTTACGCCATCCCATTCATTCGGCGGCAAGATCCGCCGCACCAAACCCGCTGAACAGCGAGGCATGTACCAACTGTCTCATATTGAATCCTATTAATCGGTTAATGAATCCGTTACATTTCCTGTCTCTTTTTTCACCGGAACGGTTATCGCCATTCCGTCGATCTTGCGGTATATCTTTCCCATCTCCAGCATGTTCTTTAACCGCAGGATGTCCGTAATCTCGTAGACGGTTATACCATTCTGCACGCTGAAACGGACATACCCCTTCTGACGTTGTGTCTCCACTTCCTCACGGCTCATCTGGAGAAGCTCGCAGATCTCCTCCAGTGTGAAGGTCAGTTGCACTTCCTTGACGGTATGCGCATAGGTCAGGATACTCAGTATCTGCAGGCATTTACGGTGTGCCTTGACAAGGGCGGCAAACTTGTTCCGCTCGATCATGATGTACTTACTTTGTATTTTCCATTCTTCTTATTATTAATTGTTATTGGTTTCTGTTCTTCGAGGGCTTCCGGCAGGACGGCCGTGCCATATTCCTCCCGGAGGAACTTGTACACGTCGAATGCCCAGAAGTACACCTTGCCGCTGATCTTGAAGGACGGAAGCTTTCCCGACATGCGCCAGCGTATCAGCGTCCGGTCGCAGACTTTCAGCTGGAGACGCATGTCGCGGCTGTCCAGCATCTGCTTGCCGTTGAAATTACTAAGTGCTTCCAACTCCATTTCCAGACGGGCGATGAGCTTGTTCTGACGCTCGAAGCATCCTTCGATCATCTGCCTGAGATCCATGTATTTCTATTCTTGCCTTCTTCCATTTGTCGGTTGTTTTAGTTCGATACTGTTTTTGTCTTTCTTCGCTTGCAAAGTTTGGGAAAATCGGAGGGTGAACATAGGGCTGACGGATA
>ENA-OQKW01000246-OQKW01000246.1-human-gut-metagenome-genome-assembly--contig:-NODE-246-length-14803-cov-3.158149_pt1 | contig 14803 bp, 10 predicted proteins | sample MGYA00242657_ERZ504815 | MGnify/ENA primary metagenome ERZ504815 (study PRJEB26092, sample SAMD00036404) | human gut metagenome | host: Homo sapiens | study: EMG produced TPA metagenomics assembly of... | reverse complement strand
ATTTACTATATCAACAAAATCCAGAGCGAAGAAATGCTTCAGACAGTAAAAGACCTTGTAGATTGATACTTCTACCTGTATTCTTCAATTTATAAATGTTAGTTTGTTATGACTGAATATATCCAGATAAACCCTGCGGACAATGTGGCTGTGGCACTGCACCCATTGTCCAAGGGTACTATAATAGAGGTAAACGGCAATTTTATAGAACTGGCTGAGGATATACCTGCCGGTCATAAGATTGCCTTGAAGGATTTTGCAGAAGGTGATATGGTGATAAAATACGGTTTCCCTATATCGCACACTGTGAAAGAAGTCAGGAAAGGACATCTGCTGAACGAGAAAACTGTTAAGACTAACCTTTCCGGTCTGAGTACATATACTTACACTCCGAAGTTCGAGAAACAGACTTTTTCGAACGAGAACCGTACATTCAAAGGATATTTGCGTGCCAACGGAGAAGCCGGCATACGTAATGAGATATGGATTATCCCTACGGTGGGTTGCGTGAACGGAATAGCAAACCAGTTGGCCGAACAGCTTCGCAAGGAAACAGATTGCGAGGGGGTTGACTCCATTATATCTTTCCCTCATAACTACGGATGCTCGCAGTTGGGTGACGACCATGAGAATACCCGTAAGATATTGCGCGACATGGTCCTTCATCCCAATGCCGGAGCTGTCCTTGTCGTAGGTCTTGGCTGTGAGAACAACCAGCCTGATGCCTTTCGCGAGTTTATAGGTGACTATGATACCCAAAGGATCCGTTTCCTTGTTTCTCAGAAAGTAGATGATGAGATAGAAGAGGGTATGAAACTTCTTCGTGAGATGTATGCCATAGCCAGGGAAGACAAGCGGACTGATGTCCCCCTGTCAAAACTGCGTATAGGACTCAAGTGCGGCGGGTCTGACGGACTGTCCGGTATCACGGCCAATCCGATGCTTGGGGTGTTCTCTGACTATCTTGTTGCCCAGGGTGGGACAACAGTCCTCACGGAGGTACCTGAAATGTTCGGAGCCGAGACACTGCTCATGAACCGTTGCCGTACGCAGGAGATATTCGACGATACAGTGACCATGATAAACGACTTCAAGAACTACTTCATCTGCAATGACCAGCCTATATATGAAAATCCTTCGCCGGGAAACAAGGCGGGAGGTATTTCTACACTTGAGGAGAAATCATTGGGATGTACACAGAAGTCGGGAAGCTCGATGGTGGAGGATGTTCTGAAATATGGCGACCGTGTCACAACACACGGACTTAATCTGTTGAGCGCACCGGGCAACGACCTTGTGGCAAGTACGGCTCTTGCTTCTGCCGGATGCCATATCGTACTGTTCACAACAGGTCGAGGAACACCGTTCGGAACATTCGTTCCAACCGTGAAGGTATCGACCAACACACCGCTGTACGAGCAGAAACATACGTGGATTGATTTCAATGCCGGAACTCTGGTAGAGGGAGAAAGCATGGAATCTTTAAGCAGACGTTTTATAGACTTTGTGGTGGAAGTGGCAAGCGGAAAGCAGGCACTGAACGAAAAGAAGGGATACCGGGAAATAGCTATCCTTAAGCAAGGAGTAACTTTATAAAAATGTTTTAATTTTTTTAAAATGATGAAACTCTCCGTTGATATCTGAAATATAAAATGGAGAGTTTTTTTTGTTTTTACACTTTTTGAAAATTATTTTTAGTACATTAATATTAATCTGAAAAATCGATATGACCATAAAAAACATTATCACAGTCTTAACTATCTTTCTGTCCGGATTCTGTTATGCCGGAACCTCCACTAAAGTGGATTTCAACTTCGATTGGAAATTCAGCAAACCAGCAGGCTTCGTGCCTCAGGACACTTTGTTCCTGAGTCCAGATATAAAGTGGGAGGATGTGTGTCTGCCTCACGACTGGAGTATCAGCGAAGGATATACCAAGACTCAGACAGCCGGAAGCAATTGGTTTTCTGCCTGGCGGTGGTGGGGTATTTACATGAAGTAATTTTCTCACCTCGGATGATATGAAGTAGGGAAAAAAGTGTTCATTCATTTCGAAGGTGTATATAATAACTCAAAGGTTTGGATAAACGGGCATCTGTTGGGATTCCGTCCTAACGGATATGTGGGATTTGAATATGAACTTACTCAATATCTGAAACCAAAAGGTTCGATGAATACAATAACTGTCTGCGTTGACAGAAGAGCGTATGCCGACAGCAGATGGTATGTCGGTGCCGGTATATACAGGAATGTGAGTCTTATTCTAAGAAACGAGCTCTATATTCCTTCAGACGGAATATTCGTTACCACACCACAGGTAGGCAACCGTTCGATGGTGAATGTGGTATGCGAGGTGAAGAATGCTGGAACAGGTGTAAAAGGAGTCACCGTGAAGCACGAAGTAGTGTACGACGGCAAGACAATAGCTTCTGTTTCCGATGATTTTGTTGCCCTGAAAGGCGATTTCAATGAGTTCACTGCATCTGTTGAACTGGAGAATTGTCATCTCTGGAGTCTTGAAACGCCTTCGATGTATGAGCTTCATACTACTCTGATTGCTTCTGACGGATATGTGATGGATAAGAAAACAACAAAATTTGGTATCCGCAACATTAAATTCGATGCGGATGAAGGCTTCCTTCTAAACGGAAAATCCGTAAAAATAAAAGGAGTGAACATACACCACGACTTGGGATGTATGGGTGTTGCCGCATACGATGATGCCCTGTTGCGACGCCTTCTGAAACTTCGTTCCATAGGCTGCAATGCCATACGTACAGCCCATAATCCGCATTCGGAAAGTCTGCTGGAAATGTGCGACAGTCTGGGACTTCTTGTAATGAATGAATTTATCGACGAATGGAAGGTAGCAAAGAAAAAGTGGATTACTGAGCGAGCTAAGGAAGATGCGCCCGACAGCATATCAATAGGATATACCAGATACTTCGATACGCATGCCGAGCACGACCTCAAGTCGTTCATCAGGCGAGACAGAAATCATCCTTGCGTGATACTCTGGAGTATAGGCAATGAAATAGAATGGACCTATCCATATTACTGGGCATCGAGCAAAGACAATAAAGGGTTCAAGGGGCTTATCCATACGGGCGACCCGGAAACAGACAACAAGTCTATACTGAAAGAGTTCAACCGTCTGTCAGGAGGAAAAGACGATTTGGCTGAAACAGCCGCTGTCCTTGCCGGTTGGGTTAAGGATGTGGACACTACCCGTCCCGTCTCTTCAGGAGTCGTTGTTCCGTCAGTTTCGCGTCTCTCCGGATATACAGACGTGCTTGATGTAGTGGGATATAACTATAAAGACAAATATTATGAAATCGACCATAAGCTATATCCATATCAGCCTATTATCGGTTCGGAGAATGTTGGTCAGCTCTTTGAATGGACAGCCGTGGCCGACAAGAAGTACATAGCGGGCATCTTCGTGTGGACAGGATTCGACTATCTTGGCGAGAACGGTCCATGGCCTGCAAGGGGTGGAGACTGTTCTTTCTTCGATTTCGTGGGCAACAAGACAGCGCGTGGCCATTTCTTTGAATGTCTGTGGAAAGACACACCGAAAACCCATATTGTAACAATACCTGAAAAAGAAAGCGAGTTCAAGATGGATGCTGACGGAAGTTTCACCTACACTCCACGCCCGGGATGGATCAGACGCTGGGAGTGGTACGACACACGCGATAAATGGAAGTACCGCAGGGACGAGGACATACTGGTACAGGTATATACCAACGCCCCAGAAGTGGAACTGTTTCTGAACGGCAAATCGTTGGGAACAAAGAAACGCAGCGATTTCATGGAGCATAATATACTGATGTGGAAGGTGGCATACAAGGAAGGAACACTCCTTGCGGTAGGCAAGGACGGCGACAGAATATTGTCGAAAGACACTTTGTCCACAAGCGGCAAGCCGTGCCGTCTGGCACTGAACTGCGACCGCAAAACAGCTACCGACAACGGTTATGACCTTATCCATGTAGAAGTATCCATTGAAGATAAAAAAGGAAACACAGTAGTCGATATACCTTCGGATGTGAGGATAATCCTCGACGACAAGTTTGAACTTGCCGGACTCGACAATGGATCGCCTTCGATAGAAGATTTGAACATCAACGTCATAAACAATAGTGTAAGGACATATAACGGAAAGTGTCTGTTTGTCCTGAGAACCATAAGAGGGAAGAAAGGAACATCCTTTGTAAAGGTTGTAGGTGACGGTGGAATACAGGGCAGATGTAAAATTCTGATTTCCCACCCTATATCACATTAATATCCCCCTCATATATTATAAGTGAAAGATATAGTTTTATGACATCAAAAAAACATGTAAAACCTAAGATTATGAGAAATAAAAATCTTTTAGCTTTAATAATCCTATTATCAACCCTAAAGGTTTCAGCATCTGATTCAAATGTTGATTTCAATAAAGATTGGAAATTCGTACTGAAAGATTCTGCTCATTATTCATATACTTCTTATGTCCCTGGTGATGAATGGAAGAAAGTGAACCTGCCACACGACTGGAGTGTTGGTCTGCCTTACGACTCCATCTCTGGCGAAGGGTGTGTAGCTTTCCTTCAGGGAGGAATAGGATGGTATAGCAAATCATTTCCCACAACAATCAGCGCAAATCAGAAATGCTATATAGTGTTCGATGGAGTATATAATAATTCTGAGTATTGGATAAATGGCAAAAAACTTGGATATCATCTTTCGGGATATGCTCCTTTTTATTTTGATGTCACAGACTATCTCAATCCCAATGAGGATAACCGCATGACTGTAAGGGTCGACCACAGCCATTATGCCGACAGCAGATGGTACACCGGTTCAGGTATATACAGGGATGTGAAAATGATTGTAACCGACAGACTGCATATTCCGGTTTGGGGAACATTTGTCACTACTCCCGTGGTTACTGATAAATATGCTAAAGTAAACAACCAAATTACCGTGCGCAACAGTTACTCTGAACCCAGAACAGCTGTTGTTGAGATAGTGTATAAAGATAATAAAGGCAATATCGCAGCCTTTGAGGTCTTCAGTATAAAACTGAATGCTGGTGAGGAGAAAATTATCGACATCGTATCGGAGATAAAACAGCCGGATTTGTGGAGCGTCGAGATACCAGTCCTCTATACAGCCGAGACCCGTATTAAGAATGGCGATGAAGTCATTTCTGAAAACACTGTCAGGTTCGGTATACGAACATTCCACTTTGATGCAGACAAAGGTTTCTTCCTTAACGGAAAAAATATGAAGATAAAAGGAGTATGCCTGCATCATGATGCCGGTATAGTTGGCACAGCAATGATACGCGATGTGTGGTACCGACGTCTGAAAACCCTTAAGGAAGGAGGATGTAACGCCATCCGCCTTTCGCACAATCCGGGAGCGGATGAGTTTCTGTCTTTGTGCGATGAGATAGGTCTTCTGGTCCAGGAAGAGTTCTTCGATGAGTGGGATTATCCCAAAGATAAAAGGCTCAATATGAAGGAAACGGTAGAAGACTATCCTACTCATGGTTATTGTGAGCATTTCCAGGAATGGGCTGAAAGGGATTTGAAAAACGTAATGAGGAGAAGCCGTAATCATGCCTGTATCTTCCAGTGGAGTATAGGTAATGAAATAGAATGGACTTATACCGGATGCCGTGAGGCAACAGGTTTCTTTGGAGCCGATTCCAACGGTAATTACTTCTGGAACCAGCCTCCATACTCTAAAGAAAAAATCAGAGAAATGTGGAAAATCCAGCCTAAACAAGCATACGACATTGGTCGTACAGCGCAAAAATTAGCAGCATGGACACGCCAGATGGATACTACACGAGTGGTTACCGCCAACTGCATCCTGCCTTCCATAAGTTTTGAGACAGGATATATCGATGCACTTGATGTGGCTGGTTTCAGCTACAGACGCGTGATGTATGATTATGCTAAGAAGAATTATCCTGACAAACCTATAATGGGTACAGAAAATCTTGGTCAGTGGCACGAATGGAAGGCGGTGATTGAAAGAGATTTCATTCCGGGTATGTTTATATGGACAGGAGTCGATTATCTGGGAGAAAGTGGAAGCCGCCTTTCAAGATGGCCTCAAAAGTCAATAGGATGTGGTCTCCTGGATATGTGCGGCTATGTGAAGCCTTCGTACGACATGATGAAATCATTGTGGACTGACAAGCCTTTTATTGCTATATATTCACAGACTCCAGACAAATCTTCGTATCTCCAGGTAAAAGATGGCTTTACTGATAAGAAAGGACATGAATGGGATAGAAGATTATGGGTTTGGGATGATGTAAACTCTCACTGGAATTATCAGAAAGGTGACTCGGTAATAGTAGAAATATATTCCAATTGTGATGAAGTGGAACTTTTCGTTAACGGCAAGTCGATGGGAAAGAAGTATATAGACGATTTTGAGGATCATATCTATAAATGGGCAGTTCAGTACAAGCCTGGCACTATTACCGCAAAAGGAAAAAATAAGTTAGGTAATACCACTACAGCTATAAGGACTTCAGGCAAAGAACATTCGATATTGCTAGCGGTTGACAAACAAAGTATCGCAGCAAATGGAAAGGATGTTCTGCATGTCACAGCCCAGCTTACAGACAAAAAAGGTAATCCTGTAAAGACAACAGAACAGATGCTTAAGTTCAACATCGATGGAGAGTACCGTCTGTTGGGTATAGACAATGGAAATGTAAAGAACGTATCTCCATATCAAAGCAAGGAGATTATGACATATCAGGGAAGATGTATGCTGATGCTTCAGTCAACAGAAAAAACATCGGTACTGAATATCAGTGCAGAAACAAGTGAATTACAGTCGAATAAACTAACAATTAATATAAAATAAAGTCTAGTATGAGAAAAATTATTTTTGCAGCCGGCATGATGTCGCTATTGGCAGCATGCGGAAATACAGGCAATACACAGACTATTGCCGTTGACGACACTCAGAATTATGATGAGCGTAAGGCCGATTCATTGGGAATACCTAAGGGAAATAAGTTAAGTGCAGCTATGAAACGTGCCATGAAATGGGAAAATCACGACAATAAATGGTTCTTTGAGTATAAGATGGAACCACTTAAAGGTGATCTTGCTTATGAAGAGGGCGTAGTAAGAAGAGACCCGAGTGCAATGCTGAAAATAGGTGATACATATTATGTGTGGTATTCAAAGAGCTATGGACCTACCCAGGGATTTGCTGGAGATATAGAGAAAGATAAGGTTTCCCGTGGGACAGATGCGATATATGGTATGCCACATCAAAGGATGGATTGACATGGAAAGAGCAGGGAATTGCAGTGAAGCGTGGTGAAAAGGGTGCTTACGACGATCGTTCTGTTTTCACTCCTGAGGTAATGGAATGGAAAGGAAAGTATTATCTTTGCTATCAGGCTGTAAAATCTCCTTATACAGTCCGTGTTAAGAATACTATCGGTATGGCATGTGCTGATTCCCCCGAAGGACTGTGGACCAAGACAGACAAGCCAGTACTGGAACCTTCTGATACCGGCGAATGGGAAGGCGATGAGGATAACAGATTCAAGGTTGTATCGAAAGGCGATTTCGACAGTCATAAGGTACACGACCCGTGTATAATACCTTATAATGGTAAGTTCTATATGTATTACAAAGGAGAACGTATGGGAGAAGAAATAACATGGGGTGGTCGTGAAATCAAACACGGTGTGGCTATTGCTGAAAATCCTATGGGTCCGTATGTGAAATCGGAATATAATCCTATTTCAAACAGTGGGCATGAAGTCTGCGTCTGGCCTTATAAAGGAGGTATAGCTTCTCTTATTACTACCGATGGTCCTGAAAAGAATACACTTCAGTGGTCGCCTGACGGAATAAACTTTGAGATAATGTACTGTAGTAAAGGGTGCACCACATGCCATTGGTCTGAACCGTAGTGCAGATGCCGAAAAAGACCTACCGAAATATTGAGATGGGGTCTTACTCATATATACAACAGTTCTGATTACCAGAGTATAATGAGATTTTCTACTTGGACATTGCAGACACATACTGCTAAGGGTGAATCAAAAGAACGTAAATAAATTATTCTAATTTAAATTAAGATACCATGAAGAGAAAACTGTTTACTATTTGTTTAGCATCGTTGCAATTTGCATGTGCAGCAGAAAATTTAAATAATAAATCATACGAGTGGGACATCTATCCTGTACCAGCTAATGCTGGTGACGGTATGGTGTGGAAACTTCATCCACAGTCGGACGACTTTAATTATATTGCTGACGAAAAGGATAAAGGAAAAGAGTTCTATGCCAAATGGACTGATTTCTATCATAATCATTGGACAGGGCCTGCTCCTACAATATGGCAGAGAGACCATGTTTCCGTTTCAGACGGATTCCTTAAAATCAGAGCCAGCCGTCCTGAAGATGTCCCTCTAAAGAAAGTTGTAAGCGGACCTAACACAAAGGAACTCCCGGGAACCTATACAGGATGTATTACATCGAAGACTCGTGTAAAATATCCGGTTTATGTAGAAGCATACGCCAAACTTTCAAATTCAACCATGGCATCCGATGTATGGATGCTTAGCCCTGATGATACTCAGGAAATCGATATTATAGAGGCATACGGTGGTGATAGAGACGGTGGAGGTTATGGTGCCGACAGACTTCACTTAAGCCATCACATATTCATCCGTCAGCCATTCAAGGATTATCAGCCAAAGGATTCAGGTTCATGGTATAAGGATGACAAGGGAACATTGTGGCGCGATGATTTTCATCGTGTTGGAGTATTCTGGAAAGATCCTTTCACACTTGAATATTATGTAGATGGAGAACTCGTCAGAACTATAAGCGGTAAGGATATTATTGATCCCAACAACTACACTGGTGGCACGGGGTTGGTTAAGGATATGGACATCATAATAAATATGGAAGACCAAAGCTGGAGGGCCGTTAAAGGTTTAAGCCCTACGGATGAGGAACTGAAAAATGTGGAAGATCACACTTTCCTTGTCGACTGGATAAGGGTTTATACACTGGTCCCAGAAGAATAGGATTTTTATAGTTTATATCGTAATTTAATAAACACTTCATATATTCAACTTTTTTCATTAATGAGTTTCAGTTGTAATATGAAGTGCTTTTTTATTGCTTGAATTTGAAATAAATATTTGAGAATGATATATACTATGACTAGTTAAATATATAAAATTATGATGTCAAAAAATCAATAGAATGTTCCTGATGACTTCATTATTGCGTAAAGACTATTTATTGGATATTTTATTACTGGATTTATAGTCATAAGTATGGTTACTGCGATGATAAATGAACGTTGTCGGTTAAAAGAACTTAAGAATCTGATAATTCAAATTAATGAAGCTTATGAGAATTCCAATAAAGTTCATTTGTATATTACTAAGTTGGCAACTTTAGGTGAATCGGTTATAGCATGGGATGAGTCTGATTATAACATATTTCATAATCACCTTTTTAAAACAGATAGTGTTTTACTTGAAATTAAATTAAGGAGTGGTGATTTTTTATGTCCGGTTCAAATTGATTCTTTACGGGGATTGCTTAGAACGAAAGAAATGTACTTGTTTCGAATAATGAAAGCAATCCAATTTGCGAATAAATCTGATAGTATTCTTACTAATGAATTGCCTATAATAGCTACTCAAACAGTAAAAGTGAAGACAATAACTCAGAAAAAGAAAGGAATTGCCGGATTATTTGGAAAGAAGGAAAAGATACAAGTTCCCTATATTACTAATGAAATACAAGATTTTAATAATAGATTGGTTTCTGCCAGAGATTTGCGAAACAATCAGATTGAAACCTATGTGGATAGCCTGCGTTTGCATAATAGGATGTTAAATCAGAAGTTATATGATTTTGTATCGTTTTTAGATAATCAGGTACAGTTGTCATTTACAGAACGAAACTCAGAGGTAACAGAAGTCAAACAAGAATCCTTCCGATTATTTATCGTAATGATGAGTATTGCGGTTTTTATAATATTAATTTCATTTTTAATTATACAATCAGATTTACGTAAAGAAGAAATAATTAAAGCCAAATTACAACAAGCTATTCAGGAAAACGAGAATTTGCTTGATATGCGCAAGAAAATCATCCTGACAGTTTCACATGATATTAGAGGCCCACTTGGTAATATCCATAACTGTGCCGATCTAGTATCGGAAACGCGAGAGAAGAAAAAGCGTGAAATATATTTAGATGACATCCGCCATTCTTGCCAGCACGTCTTGCATTTGGTCAATAATCTGATGGATGCTTACCGTATTAATGAAGCTGGAGATTTACATAATGATATACCTTTTTATCTTAACCGTTTTTTAAAACGAATTTCAGATGAGTTTTCTCGTAAAGCGACTTCAAAAGGTCTTATTTTATATTCTGAACACAAAGGATTAAATGTAACTGTAAAAGGTGATGCGGACAAACTCGAACAGGTACTGGCCAATCTACTTACAAACGCTATCAAATTTACTTCCAGAGGAAACGTCAATTTTCATACTGAATATTCAGAGGGAAAACTTCGGATTGAAATTAGAGATACCGGTATAGGGATGGACGAGGAAACAATGAAAAGAATATTTGCTCCATTTGAGCGTGCCGCACAGGATGTCAATTCTGAAGGTTTTGGTTTGGGACTTTTTCTTACCAAAGGATTAATTAAGGTTTTGGAAGGAAAAATGGATGTGGAAAGTACACTCGGTAAAGGAAGCGTATTCAGGCTGGAACTTCCTTTGCCTGAAACGGATGAGTTAGTTGAGGAAGACAAATCGGACCATAATACAATAACTATATTGCCTAAGAATGTTCTTGTAGTGGACGATGATCCTATACAACTGAAAATAGCAGAAGATATGCTCGGGCGCAAAGGTATATCCTGTAAAACCTGTAAGAATGCACGTGAAGTAGTGGCCGCTCTTGAAAATTCTGAATATGATTTGGTCTTGACAGATGTACAAATGCCTGATACTGACGGATTCTGTTTGTTAAGATTGCTTCGCAATTCGGACATCGGCAATTTTAGAACTGTTCCAGTAGCAGTCATGACTGCCCGTGGTGATGGAAATTCCGGAATTTATGAAAAAGAAGGATTTGCAGGCTGTATTCATAAACCGTTCAATATCCACGGACTGCTCGCTTTTTTATCCACCATTGTATCTCGTACACAAGTTTCAGTTTCCGGAGATTTTGATTTTTCCAGTTTACTGGAGAATACGGATGATTATAGTCATATGCTTTCTCTCGTTGTTATGGAATCTGAAAAAGAACTGGAGGAGATGGAATCTGCTGACAGGATAACCGACCGTGAGACCATGAGAAAAATAATACACCGGATGATGCCTGTATGGGAAATGCTCGAGAAAGATAATATTTTACGTGATTTTCAAAGAATATTGCATGACAGTGATAGCCAAAACGAAACTGTTCATGAACATGCAATACAAATCATGGAGTGGCTTAAAAAATTAATAGAAGAAACAAAAAGGAACTGAAGAAATATGAAAATCCTCATAGTTGAAGATAATATGATACTCTGCGGTATGATTGAAAAATGGTTGCAAAAAGCCGGTTACGAAGTTCTAACCGCAATGGACGAGCCCGGAGCACGTAGTATTCTGAAGAAAAACGAAATCAATCTTGTGTTGGGAGACGTACGTCTGCCGGAAGGAAATGGTATCAGCCTTCTGGAATGGATGATGCGTTCTAATGTGGAAGTTCCATTTATTGTCATGACAGATTATGCCTGTATCACGGATGCGGTCCGTGCCATCAAGCTCGGTGCTAAGGATTATTTGCAAAAGCCTGTTCATCAAGAGCAACTGATAGAATTAGTACATAGCATGCTTAAACAACCTGTTATTGTACGTAAAGAATGTTCTTTTGTTGAACGTACCAGTGAAGCAGCAAGAAAATCCGCTTCACTGGCTCGTCGTGTGGCACCGTCGGATCTTTCTGTTATGATATTTGGTTCGAGTGGAAGCGGTAAAGAGGTGATAGCCCAGATGATACACCGTTATAGTGACAGACGTGACAAACCATTCGTTGCCGTCAATTGTGGAAGTATACCTAACGATTTGCAGGCTTCTGAATTTTTCGGTGTAGTCAAAGGAGCTTTTACAGGAGCTGTTGCTGATAGGAAAGGACATTTTGAGACGGCCAATGGAGGAACCTTATTCCTGGATGAAGTTGGTAATATGCCGTATTCCATGCAGATTCTTCTTCTACGTGTCCTTCAGGAAAAGGAGTTTAATCCGGTAGGAAGTGATAAAGTGAAACATACGGATGTACGTATCATTTCTGCTACCAATGAGGATATGAAAAAAGCGGTGGAGGAAGGTCGCTTTCGTGAGGATTTGTATTATCGCCTTGCAGAACTCGAAATTGTTCAACCGCCATTAAAAGATTGCAAAGACGATATTCTTCCGCTTGCCGAATTCTTCAGAAGAGAACATTCCTGTAGAATCCGTGTCAAGAATGAGGGATTTACCGAAGAAGCGAAAGCATGCATGCTGGGATATGACTGGCCTGGTAATGTGCGGGAATTGAACGCAAAAATCAAACGTGCGGTAATTGTTGCGGATAATGTATTATTGGATGTTTGTGACTTGGGACTGGACAATGTAGATTGTAGTGACAATCCGGATATTCGTATCATTCAGGAAAAGGAAAAGATACGAAACCTGCTTGAGAAAAATCATGGTAATGTCAGCAAGACAGCAGTGGAACTCGGTTGCAGTCGTACAGCCCTGTACAAGAAAATGAAGAAACTTGGTCTGAAGTAATCTTTATTCTTTAAGGCGGTATACCAGTCTGCATACATTGTTTCGGAATGTTTTGGACTCACGCAAAGTCCATTGTCCGAATTGAATCTTTCCGGTTATGTTTTTCCCGCTTTTGTATGATATTGGAAGCAGGTAAATGACCAGTTCATCTGCGAGTCGGAAGAGAAATACACCACCCACATATTCTGCACTTTTTTCATCTTCTACCTTCATGAAAAATGTGCAGTCTTTTTCATGTCTTTCCTTGGCATCCATCAAATCAAGCATACCGTAATGCGGATACATGTTAAATGTAGCCCGCTCTTCCCAATAAGGGAAACCGTTCCGGTCTGTCCTGAGCCATTCCATCAGTTCCTCATTTTTATCCGGTAGAAATCCGTCCAATGTGACGGGCATAATAATCTGTACTTTTGCCATACCTCTGCTTGTTAAAAATAAAAGCATGAAACCCATGCTTATTTCGAACAGAGGCTCTGACAAAGCCCAACACAGAAACTCGCATGGGCTCACGCTATAAGGTATAGCATAAGCCTCACGCAATAGCCTCCGTGTTTTTGAATTTGTCAGATTCCTGTTCGAGACATCTTGCGACTTATGTATATAATCGACGGAAACATCCCGTAATCCGCCGTTATGTTCTATTTCAATTTCAAAGATAAGGAATGTTCCCTGAAAATCAAACTGATTCAGGATTTATTTGTCATTCTGTATCTATTCAGCTTTTCTTTTCTCCTCTTCTGCACTTTCTATTCCCAGCCGTTCACATAGTTCCGGGTCGCTCTTGATACGTTCCATCTCATCGTTGATGATAGCCTGTGCATCCGCCTTTATCTGGTCATAATTGCGCTGTATCTGTTGGAGCATGATGTCATTTCCTTCACTGTCCTTGAACCTGTTGATAACCGGGATTTTTTTATAAGCCTTTTCTTCCGCACTTACTTTGGCATGGTCCACGATAATTTCCGCATGGAAAATCTTTTGGTCGATTTTCTCACCGAAATTATCCGATACGGAACCGACAAACGTACCCTGTGAGAGGTTGGAAATTTTGGATGCTGGAATCAGTGAGTCCAGCTGGGTGTTGATAGATGTAGAGACATCCTGACGGTTGATGGATATGGACTGCCGTTTCTGCAAAATCTTTCCGAAGCGTTCGGAAAGTGTCTTGGCCGTTTCGCCGACCACCTGACCGCTGAATATGTTGCCGACTGTATTTTGAATCACCTTGCTTTCCTTTTCACCGTAGTCACGGTTAAGCTGGCTGAAGTCCTGGAATCCCAGACAGACCGCCACCTTGTTGGAACGTGCCGTTGCAATCAGGTTGTCCAGTCCTCGGAAATAGATGGTAGGAAGCTCGTCTATAATGACCGTGCTTTTAAGCTGCCCTTTCTTGTTTATCAGTTTGACGATTCTGGAATTATACAGTCCGAGCGCTGCGGAATAGATGTTCTGTCGGTCCGGATTATTGCCCACACAAAGGATTTTAGGTTCCTTCGGATTATTGATGTCCAGAGAAAAATCATTGCCTGTCATGACCCAGTACAGTTGTGGAGAAATCATTCTGGTAAGCGGAATTTTCGCCGAAGCTATCTGGCCCTGAAGCTGGTCTTGTGCCCCACCCTTCCAGGCATCCATGAAAGGAGAAAGGTAGTTCTCCAGTTCCGGATAGGAAGTCAATATGGTAAACAAATCAGAATAAGGTTTGTTCAGCAGTTCCACGGCATGAGGGAAGCTGCAATAGATACCATTTTTGTATATTTTCAAATACCAGATTATAGCTGCCAAAAGGATAATAGGAGACTCTACAAAGAAGTCACCCTGTTTTTCAATATCGGGTAAGTCAAGGGCATTGCTGCCCCCTTCTCCCCTAAGAACCGTACATGAGAGTTTCCCCTCATACGGCTCAAGCAACTCAATATTTCTATTTGTTGTTAGAAATCGGCTCATACTTTCAACA
>ENA-OQKW01000243-OQKW01000243.1-human-gut-metagenome-genome-assembly--contig:-NODE-243-length-14968-cov-2.671990_pt1 | contig 14968 bp, 14 predicted proteins | sample MGYA00242657_ERZ504815 | MGnify/ENA primary metagenome ERZ504815 (study PRJEB26092, sample SAMD00036404) | human gut metagenome | host: Homo sapiens | study: EMG produced TPA metagenomics assembly of... | reverse complement strand
GAATATACTATGGACGAGTAGAAAGAATATTCTTTCTTGTTTCTTCCTGATACCAAGACTTAATTACTAAAACTTTTTACTTTCACGACCAGCACTGGTTGTGGTGTCTTATTTAATGCTAATTTTAACCTGTAAAGTTTTTTAACTTTCTTCAATTTTAGTATTGACTTTTTATTTGCAGGCTGAAGTAACGAGAATGCGACGCGCAGTTTTCAATACGTACATTGAACGCGCGTAATAAATATTATGAGTGGATATTCTGACAGCTACTTTTACGTATTCTCCATTTATGTAGTATTCTTTTGTGAATTCTATAGAATCATCTTTAGCGTTTTTTCCAACATAATCAGGATTGGCAATGATGTTATTTAATTCGCTGCCGTATTGTGCGAAATCATCAGAATGAAAAGTTTTCATATGTTCTATATTGGAATCTGTTATATAAATAGGTGTTCCGGCTGGAATGTCCAATTCAAGTATTTCTATGATTCGCGCTGAAAAAACGCCGATTTTCTTTCTCATGCTTTTCGAAACACCTCTTTTTGATGTTATACTTACTGCGGAATAAGGAAGATCTGACTTATTTCACATATCAGTTGTTTTCCGTCTTTTCTTTGCATTCAACATTTTTATTGGCATCATAGAAATAAAAAAATAGAGCAAATTACTCTCAGGCATGAGCACTACCCACTTGAAAACCCAACTTTCTTAAATTGCATTCTGCAGGAAACGGTGTAAAGTGGTGGTTAAAAATCTATAAACAAAAAGCAGTCTATATGGGCTGCTTTTTTTGCTGCCAAAGATAAACTGTCCCAATATTGACAAAATTGTCCCAACGTGATATAAAAAAGGACAGCGAATAAAAATGGGGTGCATAGTATGAAGAAGAAAAGTGTTATAAGTTTAATTAAGTATTATACCGAAAAAATGATGTTGGTTTTCGCAGTGAAGCTTATGAAATAGCAAAGGATTTTGATGCATCCGGCGATTATCAACTGGCTGAGTATATTATGTCATTATTATCAAATGCTAATACGTTTGTGCCGCAGGTATCAGAGAATGTTTCTCCTTTTTTTTGAAAAAAATAGAAGCGAATACGGATATGTTATTACTTCCGGATGAAATTACAGGTGATTTAATAGGGATAGTTAATGCAATTGATCATCACATTGGAATTAATAAGTTCCTTTTTCAGGGAGCGCCTGGAACAGGAAAAACGGAAGCAGTAAAACAATTGGCAAGAATCTTAAACAGAGAGATTTTTATGGTGGATTTTTCTTCTGTTATAGATAGTAAGCTTGGTCAGACACAGAAGAATCTGTCTATGTTATTTAAAGAAATCAACCAATTTGCTCAACCGGATAAGGTGATTGTTCTATTTGACGAAATCGATGCATTGGCATTGGATCGCACGAACCAAAACGATTTAAGAGAAATGGGGCGGGCTACATCAACAATGTTAAAAGAGTTTGACCGAATGAATGAAGATGTTGTTTTGATTGCAACAACAAATCTTTACCAGTTATTTTGACAGGGCATTGATAAGAAGGTTTGATTCTGTGATTGTATTTTAACCGCTATTCGCAGGAAGATCTTCTTTCTATTGCTGAGCAAATGCTGGATCGTTATCTGGATAAGCTGAAACTTGCAAATAGAGATATTCGCCTGTTTCGGAAAATTATGAAATTGATGTCCAAATTACCATATCCAGGCGAACTAGAAAAATTTGATCAGGACGTCGGTTGCCTTTAGTAATCCGAAAGACGGCATGGATTATTTTAGACGGTTATACTATGCAGTATGTAATGAAAAACCAGACGATCTGAAAAAACTGCAGAGTCAGAAATTCACAGTGAGAGAAATGGAAATATTGGTTGGACGTTCCAAAAGCAGCGTGGCTCGTGATTTAAAAGAAGGTGTAAGGGATGAATAGTATTTTACAGTTAAAAGGAAGATTCGAACAAAGATCAAATCGTTCCAGACCGGGATCACCTAAGCTTCCAAAAGGGAAAAGTGTTTCTGCATCACATTTACGTGAGTTGGAAAAGCAGCTGGAAAGAATACTTGTATATTGGACGGAAAACAAGGATATTCGTGGTGCCCTGGTAAGTGTACATTATAAGCATATTGTTGCCAAAAGCAACCGGTTGAAAATTCTACTGTCAGAAAATGGAAAATCACCGACAGAATCAATTCGAGGGGCCAAATTTGTCTGGGAGCCAGATCAAAAAGGAAATGAAGTGCAAAAACATGTTTTTACGCATTTTGTTTCCTTGCAGGCAATTGAAAAATCTATTGATGTTTTAAAAAAGACAGCGTCTATCATAGAACAGTATTATAAAGGTTCTGTTCCTAGTGAAGTAATAGAAGAATTAGGTGAAAAATATCATTTTAATGAAGTACCCAAAACCAGTTTTCTGAAAACCGTGGTTGACGGCTTTTATGTGGAACGATTTGATATCGACAGAGCAACGGAGGAAATAACAGAAGAAGCAATCATTACCATCTATCAGATAGGGGTGGATACAAAAAGACTTCTTTCAAAATTCGGAATTGATATTGTAGATGATCGCATCATAGACGGAACTACTTTAAGACTGAATCCAGACGAAGTTAAATTGCTATATAACAATGCGTCGTATCTGATCGCTATGGGAGTTACAGACTTCTCTGAGATTTCAAGAGACGATGTGTTAGATGCGTATGAGGATATGGAAGAGGAGGCCGGATTATTAATCCCACATCCACAGAACGAACCGGTCATAGGTGTGATAGATACACAGTTCAATGAAAAGGTGTATTTTCACGAGTGGGTTGAATATAAAAATCTTTTGGATCCTAATATTCCTCTGTCCAGGAAAGATTATGAACACGGAACAGCTGTCAGCTATATTATCGTAGATGGTCCACAGGGAAACCCGGAGCTTGCGGATGGCTGCGGCAGATTTCGTGTAAGACATTTTGGCGTGGCAACAAATAACGGATTTAGTTCTTTTACTGTTCTGAAAATGATCCGAAATATTGTTGCGTCTAATCGAGATATTAAAGTCTGGAATTTATCGCTGGGATCAAAACTTGAAATCAAACCAAATTTTATTTCGCCGGAGGCTGCAGAGCTGGATCGTATTCAGAGTGAATATGACGTTATTTTTGTGGTAGCAGGTACAAATATTCCGGCAGGAGTTACCAAAAAGAATATGAGAATTGGATTTCCGGCAGATTCCCTGAATTCTATGGTGGTTAATGCTGTGGATTTTGCAGGAAACTCTGCTTCTTATACCAGGATTGGACCTGTTCTGTCGTTTTTTCTATAAACCGGATGTCAGTTATTATGGTGGTGATGGAACGGTCTATACAGATAAAATGGTGGTATGCAAAGACGATATGGGAGCAGCATACGTAGCGGGAACTTCATTTGCAGCGCCATGGATTTCACGTAAACTGGCATATTTGATTCATATTATGGGATTAAGCCGGGAAGTGGCGAAAGCATTGCTGATTGATGCAGCTGCCGGATGGAATCGAAGAGATGATATTTCACATAGAATCGGATATGGTGTTGTGCCAAAGCATATTAATGAGGTTTTAAAAACACCGGATGATGAAATACGTTTCATTATGACAGGGGCATCGGAGGAATATGAAACTTATACTTATAATCTGCCAGTGCCTGTTGTAGATCATGCGCACCCGTTTTATGCAAGAGCTACCCTGGCATATTTTCCACAGTGCGATCGCAAACAGGGTGTTGACTATACGAGTACAGAAATGGATATTCAGTTTGGCAGAGTTGTTGCCAAAAGAGGGTCAACCATGATTAAAGCAATTGATGACAATCGACAGTCTGAAGAGAAACAGATTACTTTGTACGAAGAAGATGCAAGAAAAATGTATCGCAAATGGGATAATGTGAAACATATCAGTGAAAAAATAAAAGAAAAAAGGGTTACCCGAAACGGACTTATGATTCTGGGTTATGGGGACGTTAAGATTAATACGAAAGAATAGCTTGCAGAAAAGAAAAGAATTTTACTTCCGTTTGGTGTGGTTGTAACGTTAAAGAGATGAATGGAGTAAATCGTATAGACGATTTTGTGAAGATGTGTCTTGCAAGAGGTTGGCTGGTTCAGAGACTTGATATTGAAAATCAGCTGGATTTGTATGCTAAGGCGGAGGAAGAGATTGAATTTGAATGAGGCGCAAGCGAAAGGATTTAACTTATGAAAATCACAGCAGGCCTAGGCTCCATTGATGACTATCCCCGTTACGTCCGCGCCGGAGCAGACGAGCTGTTCTGCGGTTACGTTCCGTTTTCCTGGTCAGAAAAATACGGAACGGTTCTGCCGCTGAATCGGAGAGAGGTCTTAAACTATAATGTACAAATCGGATCGTTCAGCGAACTGGAAATTCTGGCCAATATGGTGCAGAAATACCAGAAGCCAGTGCACCTGACGTTCAATTCATTGTATTATCGGCCGGAGCAGTATGAAGAAATTGCACGGATCATCCAACAGTGCCGCAGCATAGGGTTTGAAAGTTATATTCTTGCGGATCCCGCGCTGCTTGTGTACCTGCGAAAAGAAAAGATTGACTGCGAGGTACATCTGAGCGGGGATTTGGGAACGGTGAATTCTGCGATGACAGAGGTTTTTGCGAAAGAATACCCGAAGAGGATCATTTTCCAGCGCAAAAATACGATTTCGGAAATGCGTGCAGTGATCCAGCATATAACTGCGCAGAAAGAAGCCACTCGAAAAGAATGGACTTATCCAACGGAGTTCGAGGCATTTGCTTTGAATGAACTGTGCCAGTTCAGTGGTGCTTTCTGCAATTCCCTGCACTGCGATGAAATGGGATATCTTTGCCGGGTTCCTTACTGGAAGAAACCGGTGTCGCTTTCAGAATCTAAATTAGAAAAACAAGAAAAAAATCGTCCAGGAGAAAATATTTCTATATCCGAATGGGATTCTGCATCAGAACTGACGAATCCTGTATCGGAAGATGGTTACCTCTGCGGCGCAACCGGCTGCGGCCTGTGTACATTAAAACAGCTTTCCGATGCTGGAATCACTCATCTGAAGCTGGTAGGCCGGGGAAATTATACCGATTTTATGGAGCGTGATATCCGAAATCTGCGCCGCACGCTGGAGATTCTGGAGGATTCTTCTACGGAAGAAGAATATATCCGAGCGATGAAAGCAGAGCTTTTTCCAAATGGATGCAGTCACATGTGCTATGCCAGATAAAATATGTCAACTCTTTCTGAAGTAATGCATTTGGGATTGACATATTTTCGTATCACATATAATATAATGTTAAAGACAGGCAACTTGAGTGTCTGCCAAGCGGTAAAGTAAGATGTTGTGCCAGAAAGCAGTGTCTTATGAGCTTTATAAGGGTTTAACACAATCTGGCTAGAGGTTAGTCCTCGAAAGAAAATGTAAGAAAGGCTCTGTGTATGCAGGGTCTTTCTTAATCTAAAGAAATAGTGGAGAACGTAATGAGAAATGTTTTCCCAGCACGCTTTAGTAATTAACATAATGATGAATCGTCTTCTGCGCCAGATGATACTGCTCCAGTGTCATGGCGATTTTTCCTTTTTTCAGGGAAATTAGCTTTGCAGCATTTCTGATTTCAGGCATTCTGGGATCGGTAAATTATTATAAGAGCGGGAACCTCGACCTGAAAACGGCAGGTGTGCTTTCGGCCGGAAGTTTTGTCGGCGCGCTTGCCGGTGTCAAGATCAACCTTCTGATTCCGGCGGACACGATGAAAATAATTCTATATCTCATTGTTCTGCTCTCCGGAATTTCCATCCTGCTTCGGAAAGACAAGCCGGGAAATACAGAGAAAAAAGCAGTCCAGAGCGTTTCGTTTTACCTGGTACTTGGTGCTGTAACCGGTGCTGTCTGTGCTGCTTCCGGTGCAGGCGGGCCGGTGCTTGTAATGCCGATTCTGACACTGCTCGGGATTCCGGCGTACACCGCAGTCGGTATTTCCCTGTTTGATTCGATTTTCAGCGCCGTACCATCGGCAGCAGGTTATCTGATCGCAGCGGCCGGAAATAAAGAAGTATTCCTGCTTCTGCCGGTGCTCCTGGTCGCACATGGCATCGGTGTCTTTGCCGGAAGCAAAAATGCAACGAAAAGCAACCAGACGCTGCTGAAACGGATCGTGGCTGTGGCTTCGATTGCGATCGCGTGCATCAAACTCTTTCTCTGATTGAAAAATCAGCGCTTTGCACACAAACTTTAGTTAGAAGCGTATCCCAATTGTTCTTATTGACTAAATATTTCCTCAGGGAATACAATATAGAAAAAGCAAAAAGGAGGGATACCATGCAGGCACTTTCAAAGAAAAAACCGGTGATATCTGTACCATCAAATGGATGTTTGGAATCCCTGATGTTCTGGATTTCCTCCGAAGCCGTAAAATCAAAGAAGGCAGCACCGTACAGGTCATCCAGAGAATAAACGGTGGATTGATCCTTGGCATGGATGGAAAACGGATTGCAATGTGTGATGCAGCTGCAGACCGGATTCAGGTATGAAAGGAAGAAAAATCAAAATGAGCGGAACCTTGGAAGAGGAGCCGCTCATTTTGATTTTCCAAATACCCACAAAAGAATTTTCGTAGATAAGTGTGCAGACTACGGAAATGATTTTTAATAAATATGTGCCAGGAAGTTTTCAAGCTTTTCTTTACATAGAACCGTTGCGAAACAGCCGCCAGATAGAGTAAAATAGAGCAGATCTTAAGAAAAAGGAAGTTGGAATTTTATGACATTATTAGAACAGATACAAAAAGAACATGCCGCTGCTTTTACGCACGGCGGAAAATTTCATGCGGATGATGTGTTCTCTGCGGCACTGCTTCTGCATTTTAATCCGCAGCTTACTATCCAGCGCGGAAATCGTGTGCCGGAGGATTTTGCCGGGATTGTTTTTGATATTGGAAGAGGAGAATACGACCATCACCAGAAAGACAGCCGGATCCGGGAAAACCAGGTTCCGTACGCGGCGTTTGGCCTTTTATGGGAGGCACTTGGCACAGAAATTTTAAGTCCGGAGATGGCCGCGCGGTTTGACGAGAAGTTTGTACAGCCGCTCGATCTCAATGATAATACAGGAGAAAAGAATGAACTCGCCAGTATGATCGGCATGTTCAATCCGGTATGGGATGATAACAGCGGAAGCGATGCTGCTTTCCTGGAAGCGGTGGCAGTGGCCGGACGGATTTTGGAACATAAATGGGAGCGTTTTCGTGCGGATGAGCGGGCGGAGCAGCAGTTTGCAGCTCTTCTTGCCGAACACAGGAAGCGGATTGCAGCGGAGAAAAAGGCAGGAACAATGGATGAAAAGATTCTGATTCTGTCGGAATTTTTTCCATGTCAGAAACAGCTTTCCGCGACTGAAATTGCATTTCTGATATTCCCATCGAACCGCGGCGGTTACTGCGTGCAGCCGGTTCGAAAAGAAAATTCATCCAATTACAAGTATGATTTTCCGGAAACATGGCTTGGCCTGGAAAAAGAAGCACTGCAGGAAGCGACTGGGCTTTCCGATGTGTCTTTCTGCCACAAAGGAGGATTTCTTCTCACCGCAGAAACGCTTGACGATGCCGTCGCTGCCTGTCGCATCAGCCTTGCGGGAATGCCAAAAGCACCGGTTCTGATCCACATCGGTACCGATGCGATTGATGCGGATGACGCGCTTTTGTGGCAGATGCCGGGCATGGAGCATGCAGTTATTCTTCATAAACCGCTGCCGGCGGCCCCGGAACTGAACATCTGTGGCTGTTATGCCGTGTCATCACTTGAAAAAGCAGAATGGAAGATACGCCTGCGGGAATATCTGGCGGACCTGTTAAAAGAAAAGCCGGAGGCTGTCTGTGTCAGCGGCGATCTCTTTGCGGCTTATCCGGTCATGCATCAGCTTCGGAAGAAACATATTCCGGTTCTGACCGCATCGGAGCAGAACGGAAAGCGGATTCTGGTCCGCATTCCGTCCGGTTCCTGAAAAATTACAGATAATCTCTCTCAATTTCGCGCGTTAAACAGAAAAATTCCTCAATATGTAACTTGTTCCTTTGCATCTGCTGCTATCTGTGATACAATATAGAAAATACGTGAAATTTTGGAACAATGGAAAAAAATGATAGTATTTTTCGTTTAACTTCGAAAAAACAGGCCAGACTTCACAGGAACGATACAATTTTGTAATCCGAAATCCGAATGGCCTGGTTATAAGAAATCGACAAACAGCAGAGAGGAGAGGGCAATAAATATGATTTCAAAGAAAAAAATTTAGGCACAACAGTAACAGCGTTCGGTGTGGCAGCTGGAATGCTTCTCGGTTTCGGCAGCACCGGCTCATGCGGAGGAGACGGCGAAAACGGTGCAGGAAAACGCAGAAAGAACAGGCAGATGCACCGTCCACACAGAGTGAAACGGAGAATGAGAACGCAGAAAAAATGATTGCTCCGGCAGAAGAGACTGAGAAACCGGGGGAAGAAACAGCAGCATCGTCAGATGAGACTGCAGCTTCCACGGAAGATCCGGAAACACCAGATCCTGCTGAGTATCCAACTCCTAGCGAGACACCGGAAGATCCGGCTCCGAGTGAGACGCCGGAGCCAACGCCAAGTGAAACACCGACACCAACTCCGAGCGAAACGCCGGAACCGTCTGTGACCCCGGAGCCAAGCGAAACACCGACGCCAACCCCGTCCGAGACACCGGCGCCGACAGAAACTCCGGTTCCAACTGAGACACCAACACCAACGCCGACCGAAACGCCAAAGAGCGATGAAACACAGGCGGATGACTGGATTCAGACGATTGATTATGGAAAATATATCAGCGCCATGAAAAAAGATCTCCGTGCAGGCTTTGCGCAGATCGATAAAACATACGCCTACGCCAAGGTCGACACGAAGTTAAATGTCCGTGAGAGCGGTTCCACCAGTGCACGGATCGTCGGAACCCTTCCGGCAAAAGCACTCTGCTTTGTGAATGCTGATGCAGATCAGGAGTGGGTTTACATCGAGTCCGGTGATGTCCGCGGTTTTGTCCGTACGGATTATCTGCAGCAGGGAAAGGAAGCCCTGGAATATGTGACCAGCACTGGAGAAGACCAGATGAAACTTGCGGATCAGATCATCGATCCATCTGAAAATGAAGCATTCAACTATAAAAAAGAGACTATATATGAAGTAAAAACTTCAACCGGAAACGGTATCATTACATTTGCAAAACAGTTTGTCGGCAGACCGTATGTCTGGGGCGGAAACTCTCTGACGGACGGCATTGACTGCTCCCACTTTGTATGGCAGATTCTGACACGCTGCGGCGCATACGATGGTGAATATACAACATCCGATGGCTGGCGCAGTCTTGGAACCGAGGTTACAAGCCTCGATGAAGCGCGTACAGGCGATGTCATCTGCTATAACGGCCATGTCGCACTGTACGACGGCGAGGGAAAAATCGTGGAGGCACTGAACGAAAAAGCAGGCATCACCTGCAACCGCCCGGTAGACTGCGACACGATTCTGACGATCCGCCGCTTTGCAGCCGATGATGAAATCGGCGGAACAAACGCCGAAAAGATCTGGAATTACTTCCTGATGCACGGCTTCACAAAAGAAGGAGCCGCAGGAATCATGGGAAATATTGCAAACGAGGCATCTACAGACCTCAATCCGACACTGCTTGAGTACGGCTCCACCAGCCGCACGAGCCTCAGCGGAGAGCAGTTACACCAATCTTGTCGATGCCGGAATCATCTCACGAGATGAAGTCATCCGCAGCGCCCGCTTCGGCCTTTACAGCGGCGGAAGATACGGTTACGGTCTCTGCGGATTCACGGATCCGACCATCAAAGAGTATCTGTGCCGCTATACCATCGACCTCGGAAAGAGTCTCGGAAGCCTGTCCGGACAGCTCGACAGTCTGCTCGCTTATCTGAACGATTACAATCCGAATCTTCTGGACCGCCTGAAAAACGCAGAAGATGTCGACACAGCAGCGACATCTTTTATGCGCGAATACGAAAAATGCGCAAATCAGGGTACGCAGCAGAAACTCCGCACAACAGCAGCAGAGCAGATCTACAATGTGATGGAATCGTACGATTCACCGGTGGATGTGGAATAAAAGAACAAAAAATTTATCAATAAGAAAGTGCCTGTCAGGCTGAAAAACACTGACAGGCACTTTCTTTACGATTGATTATTTTTCCTGTGAATCCAGAATAATTTTCCTGCAGTCCAGAAGCGACGGACTCACATGATCACAGATCGGCGCGAGTTCTTCCGTATACGGTGTCAGATCCGGGATCATGCAGGAGACAGCGCCGGAGGCGCGGGCAGCTTTGAGACCGTTGATGCTGTCCTCGGCTACCATGCACTCTGCAATCGGAACCTGCAGAAGAGAAGCGGCCTTTAAGAAAATCTCCGGGTCCGGTTTGCTGTTTACAACCTCATCTCCACAGACCGAAGCATCGATATACTGGTCAATGCCGGACTGTTTCCAGTATCCTTCCGCAACGCGCCGTGTTGTGGAAGTGGCAACCGCAACTTTAATCGAATGTTCCTTCAGCCAGGAAAGAAACTCGTGAAGTCCCGGCTTTTCCGGTACACCATTTCGCTGAATATAATCATTCAGATACGCCGAGCGGATCGCGCGTCCCTCATCGTATGTCACCTTTCCGTGAAACCACTCCTCAAACAGCTTTCTGCTCCGTGGAAGCGCGCTGCCGCGCATCTGTGAGAGATGTTCCTCCGTGAGCGTAAAATTCAGCTCCCGGGCAGCTTTGAGCCAGCCCTCTTTCATTACAATCTCGGTATCAAACAGGATACCATCCATATCGAATAATACTGCCTTTATCATAAACATGACCTCCAAAGCACTTCTGTATTTTCAGTTGCTTAAATACTATGTTCAGTATACGAAAAATCCCGAAAAAAGACAAGTCCATGAGACAAACAGAAGACCACAAATTATACTTGACTTCAACCTGGCTTGAAGTGATATGCTGTCAAAAAACGACAAATCAGGAGGAATGACAAAATGGAAAAGTCAACGGTTTATTTTACCGACTTTCGATGTCCGGTTGGAACGAGTCAGCTTGACAAGTTGAAAAAACTCTGTATCGCTGCCGGCATCAAAGATATTGATATGGAAGGGAAATTCGTCGCAATCAAAATGCATTTCGGCGAACTAGGAAACATGGCGTTTCTTCGCCCGAATTATGCGAAAGTGGTTGCCGATCTCTGCAAAGAGCAGGGCGGTCTTCCGTTTCTGACAGACTGCAATACGCTGTATCCAGGCAGCAGAAAGAATGCGCTGGAACATCTTGACTGCGCAAATCTGAATGGATTTAATACCATTACGACCGGTTGTCAGATTATCATCGGAGACGGTCTGCGCGGAACCGATGAAGTAGAAGTTCCGGTTGTCAACGGAGAATACTGCAAAACAGCATTGATTGGCCATGCGATCATGGACGCAGATATCTTTATCAGCTTGAGCCATTTCAAAGGCCATGAGGCAACGGGCTTTGGCGGTGCACTGAAAAATATCGGTATGGGATGCGGAAGCCGCGCCGGAAAGATGCAGCAGCATGCCAGTGGAAAACCGGCGATCAATACGGATGTCTGTCGTGGCTGCCACCGCTGTGCAAAAGAATGCGGAAGCGATGCGATTTCTTATGTAGATAAAAAAGCAGTCATTGACTATGATAAATGCAAAGGCTGCGGCCGCTGCATCGGTGCCTGCAGTTTTGATGCGGTTTACAATCCAAACAGCAGTGCAAACGAGCTTCTCGACCGGAAAATGGCGGAGTATGCGCAGGCTGTCTGCTATGGACGTCCGTGCTTCCATATCTCGCTGGTACAGGATATCAGCCCGAACTGTGACTGTCATGGGGAGAACGATGCTCCGATCCTGCCGGATATCGGAATGTTTGCAAGCTTCGACCCGGTTGCTCTTGACCAGGCGTGTGCCGATGCCTGCCTGAAGGCAACTCCGATCGAAAACAGTCAGCTTGGCGAGCACCTTGCAGAGCCGGGATGGCACTGTCACCACGACCATTTCAAGGATTCCAACCCGAACATTGAATGGCAGGCAACCCTCGACCAGGCGGAGAAAATCGGTCTTGGTACGAGACAGTATGAACTGAAACGTGTAAAATAATGCTTAAAAGTAATAGAAAAAAGCGCTAAGTTCCATTTTTGCCCGGCAAAGCAGAAAAATGCGTTAAGGACAGGTAAACAACAGCGAAAAGACTCCAGCTTCCCGGATGAAAAATCAGCGAGAAGCTGGAGCTTTTTATGATCAGATTTTTGTCATTGCTTTTTGAGTCTGCTATTGTTTTATCCGTCTTATATCATCTTCAAAAACGCCTTATGAATCCGCACATCCGGGTCGAGTTCCGGGTGGAAGGAGAAGGCCATCTGGTTTTTGTGTTTTACACCGACGATCCGCTCTTCCACAACCGCGAGCACTTCCACGCCGTCCCCCACAGATGCGATATACGGCGCACGGATAAACGTCATCGGCACTGTTCCGATGCCTGCAACCTGTGCTTCTGTGTGGAAGCTGCCTAACTGACGGCCGTAGGCGTTCCGCCTGATGCACATCGGGATCGTACCGAAATACTGCTCCGGCTGTCCCTTAATCTGTCCGTCGATCGTTTCTGCCAGAAGAATTGCACCGGCACAGGTTGCGAGGACCGGCATGCCGTTTTGAATCTGGCTTTTGATCGTATCGAACATGCCAAGCTCTTTTAAAAGCTTTCCCTGAACGGTACTCTCGCCACCCGGCAGTACAAGTGCATCATAAGGCTCAGAAAGATCACGGTCCTGACGCAGTTCGATGCATTCGGCGCCAAGCTGCTCTAATACTTTTTCATGTTCTGCAAACGCACCCTGCAGTGCAAGCACTCCAATTTTCATTATTTTCCTCTTTCTGCCATCAGTAAAGCGATTTCCTGCTCGTTGATGCCGACCATAGCCTCGCCGAGATCAGCGGAGAGTTCTGCGATCAGTTTCGCATCGGTGTAGTTGGTAACGGCTTTTACGATGGAAGCCGCACGTTTTGCCGGGTTGCCGGATTTGAAAATACCGGAACCAACAAAAACACCCTCTGCTCCGAGCTGCATCATCAGTGCTGCATCGGCAGGAGTTGCCACACCGCCGGCTGCAAAGTTGACAACCGGGAGACGGCCGTTGTCATGAACATACTGAACAAGGTCGTACGGAACCTGCAGGACCTTGGCTGCCTCAAACAGCTCATCCTCACGCATCGAGGTCAGTTTCTGGATTTCGCTGTTCATTTTTCTCATATGGCGGACGGCCTGTACGATATCGCCGGTTCCCGGTTCACCTTTGGTACGGATCATGGATGCGCCCTCATTGATCCGGCGGAGTGCCTCACCGAGATCCTTTGCACCGCAGACAAACGGTACTTTGAAGCTTCGTTTGTTGATATGGTAAACATCATCTGCCGGAGAGAGAACCTCACTCTCATCAATGTAGTCGATTTCGATGGCTTCGAGTACCTGCGCCTCTACAAAGTGCCCAATACGGCATTTTGCCATAACCGGGATAGAAACGGCTTCTTGAATGCCGCGGATCATCTTCGGATCACTCATACGGGAAACGCCGCCGGCTGCACGGATGTCTGCAGGAATCCGCTCCAGTGCCATAACGGCACAGGCACCAGCTTCCTCTGCAATATGTGCCTGCTCCGGAGTGGTAACATCCATGATGACGCCGCCCTTTAACATCTGTGCCAGTTCTTTGTTCAGCTTGTATCTCTCGTTTACTGCTGTCATAATAATCTCCTCCGTGTCTGATAAATTACAGGTGATAAATTTTAGTTCCTGTTTTAGCTTTACTTTTTGCTCTGCCACACAGTATACTGGTAAAGTGACTATAAAAAAATTGCCAAAACAAATATATTCAGTAAGGTCAGATGAGAGGAGAACGGTCGGATGCTGACGTATAATTTTGCGAATATAGGGTCAGATTCCCTGTATGAATATTTATATAAATGTATCAAAAATGACATATTAACTGGGAAACTCGTTGGCGTTACATGACGAAACTTCCTTCCAAACGAAAGTTTCGCAAAAAATCTGGGTATCAGTGTGATCACTGTTGAAAATGCTTATGAACAGTTGATGGCGGAAGGATATATTTATTCCATTCCAAAGAAAGGATTTTACGTTGCCGATCTTCGGGAATTGAATCTTACAAAGACTCTTTCTGTAAGCCCTAGCAGTACATTACTTTCTTTTAAAGAAAAAGTTCCTTATCTTGCGGACTTTACAAGTAATCAGACAGACAGTGAGATCTTCCCCTTTACAATCTGGGCAAGAACGATGCGTGAATTATTAAATGAAAACCAGCAGCAATTGATGGAAAACCCACCTTGTGGCGGTATTATGGCACTTCGGCAGGCGATTGCCGATTATCTTCATGCATTTCGCGGGATGGTCGTAAACCCAGAGCAGATCATCGTTGGAGCTGGGACAGAATATTTATATGGTCTTTTGATCCAGCTTCTTGGAGATGATAAGATTTATGGAATTGAAAATCCTGGTTACCCAAAGATTGCTAAGATCTATGATAGTATGCATGTGTCTTATTCCGCGATCGATCTTGACAAGCATGGTGTCTGCATCGACTCCTTGGAAAATCATCAGATCGACATTATACATCTTTCCCCATCCCACCATTTTCCAACTGGTATCATCACACCGATCAGCCGTCGTTATGAATTGCTTGGTTGGGCTTCTAAGGAATGAGAACCGTTATATCATTGAAGATGATTATGACAGTGAATTACGCCTTGGCGGAAAACCGATCCCTACACTAGCAAAGTATTGATTGTCTCTGATAAAGTCATTTATATGAACACTTTTACGAAAACATTATCTTCTACCGTAAGGATCAGTTATAT
>ENA-OQKW01000241-OQKW01000241.1-human-gut-metagenome-genome-assembly--contig:-NODE-241-length-15021-cov-3.200215_pt1 | contig 15021 bp, 18 predicted proteins | sample MGYA00242657_ERZ504815 | MGnify/ENA primary metagenome ERZ504815 (study PRJEB26092, sample SAMD00036404) | human gut metagenome | host: Homo sapiens | study: EMG produced TPA metagenomics assembly of... | reverse complement strand
ACAACAGGATGTTTTGATGTTTTTCCACTCGTATTGTATAACATGGCAAAAACACCTTGTTTTTCTTTCAGAAGTTTCAGTCTCTCCGCAAACGTCCTGTTCATCGGCTTTTCGGCTGAAGGATATGCACGATAAAATCCTTCAGCCGAAAAAGATCTTTCAGCGTGACAGGGTAAGCGATGTCGTATTGGTTGGTTTTCTATCGGTATCGGATTTACCTTTATACCATTTATTGACTACGGCTGAAAGAAAGAACTACGCGGTTGAAGGATCTCGGTGCATCAATCTGTCAGCCGGAATGCCGATGAACAGGACGTTTGCGGAGAGGCTGAAACTTCTGAAGGATTTTTGGGGGGCATTCTTCAAGAGAGGGGTATTTCTCTTCAAAAGATGGATACGCATATCAAAAAGAAGGTGGAAAGACTTTGAAAACTTGTCGCAAGATGTCGCAATTCTTGTAGCAAGTTTTTCGGAATCTTGTAGCAGGATTTGCAGATTCTTGGTATAGGAATATCTTGTTTGATTTTATAGCTGTCCGGTAAAAATGCCGAAGTTCCCCCAAAAAGGTCTAGCTTTGGGATAAACAGATTCGGTTTTAATGGTAAACAAATATGATTGTATCATTCATTCCACAAACATGTAACTTGTTTGCGATATATATTCCGATAATTTTAGTATATTTTGTAGAATGTGTCTGTGTAAATTAGACGTAGCATTTACCGTCTGTGAAAAGTAGGATACTTATTATTGAACCTGAATCCGAAGCCCAGCATCAGATAGTTGGGATCATGGAAATCCTGTAAATTATATCCGATATGAAGGAATGAGTTGCGCGTAACTTCTATCTTCAGTGCCAATATCTGGTAGAAAGATTTTAAATCTCCGCCTGCATGAATCACATTTGTACCCAATCCTATTCCTACTGTGAAGTAAGGCATCACGTACTCGGCACGTCCCGAAACTCCCAGTGCCAGTTGTTTGCCGGCAGACGGCTTGAGGAGCTCATCGCCGTATCCGTCCGGGCTATACACATTCGCACTGCCGTCATAAACCCCGTCTAATGAAATACCCGCACGGAATTTATACCCGAAATTATACATTGGCGCGAAATTAAATCCCAGTACCGGATAAGTTTCAGGAGAAGCAACCATTTGCCCCTCTCCAATCGTTACTCCTTTTCTGCGCCATGAACCGAACAATACCAGGTCATAACTGATATGACGGGGAAATTTAGGTACGGGTGATTGATACAAGGGCTTTGCAAAACATTCTTCTTTTCTATTGATATTGTAAACCAATCCTACCTTTAGTCCGATGGAATTGAGTCCCGCATTCGGGAATTTGGTATTACCGTTAGAGAAATGCGTTACTGCCACACCTGTTGTGAAATCAAATTTGGGAGAAAGCATCCAGTTGAAATAGAAGTTTGTATTCAGATAGGCGTTTACTTTCGAACCTATCACTTTATTATATGGATTCAAATCGCTGTGGTATGGTTTCCAGCCAAATGAAGCGCCGAAATTCCATTCATAGTTTAATGACAATCGTTGGTTGAAACGGGCGATACGCGCTCCTTGAAATAAATAGACAGTAAGCGGGTTGCCCAATTGCGGCTTCTCATACATATTGTAGTAGCCCACGCCAATACCTTGGTAGGCCCCTCTGTAAATACGGTCGTTATAGGTGTTCGGATGAAACTGGAATGAGTACTTCAAGTGAAGCGACAGGGAATTCTCTATGGGTTTCCAATTCAGATTTTCTCCTCTGAAAAAGGAACTGGTGGGGAAAATATATCCGGGACGTGCCTCAATGCCGATACGGTGGATAAAATGACGTTTCAATGACAGGGAATCTACATAAAGCCGGTCGGGGAAGTTGGTTTTGTCTGAAATGGAAACCGCTGTTGTGTCTATAGGGTTTCCCTCTGTATATTGATTGATTGTGTCTTTAGCAAAGGTCATGTTACTTAAGAACAGTAATGCATCCAGAAGTATCACGAGTTTCCATTTTTGTATTGTGCCTTTCATATGCCGTGTAATGTTTTTGTGCGTTTTACCGATCTATCGTATGGTCTGATTTTTTTATTTGTGGCACAAATATAATCATAGTATTTGAAAAAAGAATTTGTTAGATATAAAAAGGTTTTGTATAACCTTGATAACCACTATTTAAACTATTTTGAGGATGGATTGTAATGTCATCCTCTACCATCGGCTCCCCACATCATTTTATTGCGGAGTGTGTTGAAAAAGATATGGCTGTTTCGTTTTACTACATTTATTTTATAGTCGGCTTTGCGGATAGTGAGCCGGCTTCCTTCACGGCAAGTTTCGCTACGTCCGTCGATGGCAATCAGGAAATTGTGGCTGCGGCTCTCTATATCCAATGTGATTTCCCAGTCGTCGTTGATGACAATGGGGCGTACATTCAGGCTATGCGGTGCTACCGGAGTGATGGCGATGGTGTTGCTGTGTGGCACGATGACAGGTCCCCCGATGCTCAGCGAATAGGCTGTAGAACCGGTAGGAGTGGCGATGACCAGCCCGTCCGCCTGGTAGGTGGTGAGATAGGCTCCATTGATGGCTGTGTGGATGGAAATCATGGAAGAACTGTCACGCTTCAGTACCGCTATCTCATTCAGACCGAAAGGGTAACCTTTCAGTTCCTGTTCTTTGCAGGATACTTGCAATACGCTGCGGTCTTCTATCCGGTAGTTTCCATTGTAGATGTCATTGAATGTGTCTTCCATCTCTTCAGGAGAGACATCAGCCAGAAAACCTAATCGTCCGGTGTTGATACCTAGTATGGGAATGTTGCGTGAACCCACACGGCTGGCGGCTTTCAGGAAAGTGCCGTCGCCTCCGATACTTAGTATCATGTCGGCTTCAAAATTATTTCCATCGAAAACACCGGCGTGACGGATGCTTATCTTGAGGTCGTCCGTCAGAAACTCGTAGAACTCCCGGCAGATGTGGACTTCAGCGTTATGTTGTGATAGAATGGATAGCAAACGTTCCACATGAGCCGATTTCTTGGCTTGATAAGTGTTTCCGAAAAGGGCGAATTTCATTGGGCGTATATTCATTAGTTAATTTTATAAATCTTTTGTTTGTCAAAATGGACCAGGTTTTAATAAAACCTGCTAACTTTGCACATCAGAACTGCAAAGATAATAATATATTGCCAAGATGACAAAGTTAAGTGTAAATATAAACAAGGTAGCCACCTTGCGTAATGCCCGGGGAGGCAACAATCCGGACGTGGTGAAAGTAGCCTTGGACTGTGAGGCGTTTGGTGCGGAAGGTATCACTGTACATCCCCGTCCCGATGAACGGCATATTCGCCGCAGCGATGTGTACGAACTTCGTCCGCTGCTTACCACAGAGTTTAACATTGAAGGGTATCCCTCACCGGAGTTCGTTGATCTGGTGCTGAAAGTGAAACCTCATCAAGTAACGTTGGTGCCCGATGCGCCCGATCAGATTACGTCTAATGCCGGATGGGATACCAAGACCAATCTTTCTTTCCTTACCGAACTGATGGATACGTTCGGCCAGGCAGGTATCCGCACCTCTATCTTTGTCGGTACGGACAAGGAGATGATAGAATATGCCGCCAAAGCGGGAGCCGACCGGGTGGAACTTTATACGGAACCATACGCTACGATGTACCCTCGGAATCCCGAAGCGGCCATTGCTCCTTTTATAGAAGCGGCGAAGGTGACACGTAGCCTGGGAATGGGGCTGAATGCAGGTCATGACCTTAGTCTGGTGAATCTGAAATATATGCATACGCATATTCCTTGGCTGGACGAGGTGTCTATCGGTCATGCATTGATAAGCGATGCGCTTTATATGGGATTAAAACAAACTATTGAAGAATATAAAAATTGTCTTCGTTCATGATGAATATCACTTTACTGGCTGCACAGGCGGCTTTGGCGGATACCCTTGCCGGGGGTAATCCCGTATTGACTCCCGTTTCAGAGGAGGCTCGGATGAATCTTTGGGATATGGCGATGAAAGGTGGATGGATCATGCTTGTGCTGGCATTGTTGTCTGTCGTCTGTTTTTATATTTTCTTTGAACGCATGGCGGTTATCCGCAAGGCGGGGAAGGATGATCCTTTGTTTATGGAACGTATTCGTGATTATATCCGCACGGGTGAGATAAAGTCGGCTATAAACTATTGCCGCATCACCAATACTCCTTCTGCCCGTATGATTGAGAAAGGTATTACCCGTATGGGACGTCCTGTTGCCGATGTGCAGGCTGCTATCGAAAATTCCGGCAATATAGAAGTGGCAAAACTGGAGAACGGACTGCCTGTTGTGGCGACTATTGCCGGCGGTGCTCCGATGATTGGTTTCCTTGGTACTGTAACCGGTATGGTGCAGGCTTTTTGGGAAATGTCCAATGCCGGGAACAACATTGATATCACGTTGCTTTCAGGAGGTATTTATGAAGCGATGATTACTACTGTGGGTGGTCTGGTTGTGGGTATTGCGGCTATGTTTGCCTATAATTATCTGGTAACCCGTGTGGACAAGGTGGTAAGTCAAATGGAAGCGCGTACCATGGACTTCATGGATTTACTGAACGAACCCGTTCAAAAGTAATAGCGTATGGCACTGAAAAGAAGACATAAAATATCACCTAACTTCAGTATGGCGTCTATGACAGACATCATATTCCTGTTGCTGATATTCTTCATGATTACCTCTACCATGGTGTCGCCCAATGCCATCAAGGTATTGCTTCCGCAAGGCAGGCAGCAGACTTCGGCAAAGCCGCTTACGAGGGTAATCATTGACAAGAACCTGAACTTCTATACTGCTTTCGGCAATGAGGATGAAATGCCGATAGACTTGGAAGAACTGCCCGCATTCCTGCAAAGGTGTGCCGAGAAGGAACCCGATATGTATGTGGCTCTTTATGCGGATGAGGCTGTGCCTTACCGCGAAATAGTAAGGGTACTGAATATTGCTAATGAAAATCACTTCAAGATGGTGTTGGCTACACGTCCGCCTGAGAAGAAACGTTAAGCTGTAAGCATGAAGAAAAATAAGATAACAGGACTGATTGGTACGGCTGTACTGCATATACTTCTCCTTATCCTGCTGCTGGTGATTGCTATCCGCCGTCCGCAGGTTCAGGAAGAGGGGGGTGTTCCTGTTATGCTGGGAAATACAGAGCTTTCTCAAGGGAATGCCGACCCTTATACGCTGACGGATATAGATATAATGAATGAGCCTGAGGCTCCGGCTCCCGATGTATCTGAACCGGAAACGGTTCCTCCCGTTGAAACGAAAGAGGAAATCATCACGCAGACAGAAGAGGAAACGGTGGCAGTCCCTAAAAAGGAACCTAAAAAAGAAACCCCTAAAAAGAAAAACCCAAGAAGGAAACTCCTAAAAAGGACGTACCGAAAAAGGAGGCGGTGAAGCCGAAAGAGAAGACTGAGGCCGAGAAACGCGCTGAAGCAGAAAAAGCGGCGGCTGAGAAGAAAGCGGCTGCCGAAAGGGCGGCAGCGGAAGCGGCGGCGAAGAAGATAGCCGGTGCTTTTGGCAAGGGAACTCAAATGGGAAATAAAGGAACCGGTACCACAGGCTCCGGTCTGGAGGGTAGTCCGACGGGAAACTCTTCGGAAGGGAAGTCCGGCGGAGTGGGCGGTTACGGAACATTTGACCTCAACGGACGTTCTTTGGGTAGTGGCGGTTTGCCGATGCCTGTCTATAATGTGCAGGATGAGGGACGGGTGGTAGTGACTATTACCGTAAATCCCGCAGGACAGGTGATAAGTACCAGTATCAACAAACGTACCAATACAGTAAACGCTTCGTTGCGGAAGGCGGCGGAAGAGGCCGCCCGTAAAGCACGCTTTAACCAAGTGGACGGAGTGAATAACCAGACAGGTACTATTACATATTACTTTAAACTGAAGTAGCTTATGAAAACAATTTATGTATTTTTGGCAGAAGGCTTCGAGGAAGTGGAGGCGCTGACCCCGGTAGATGTGTTGAGACGTGCAGGTTTGCCTGTGAAGACTGTTTCCGTAACAGGTGTGCTGACCGTAAACGGTGCGCATGGTGTTCCGGTAGTAGCCGATATGGTGTTTGAAGAAGTAAAAGAAGGGGATGCGGAGATGATTGTATTGCCTGGTGGTCTGCCCGGAGCGACAAATCTGGATGCTCACGAAGGTTTGGGCAAGTTGATTATGACATTTGCTGAAGCCGGACGTCCGTTGTCTGCCATCTGTGCCGCTCCGTTGGTATATGGAAAGCGTGGTTTGTTGAAAGGTAAGAAAGTAACTTGCTATCCGGGATTCGAAAAGTATCTGGAAGGTGCTGAGTATACGGCCGCTTTGGTAGAGAAAGACGGTAATTTTATTACCGGTAAAGGCCCCGGTGCCGCTATGGCATTCTCATTTGCCATTGCCGAGAAATATGTCGGTGCGGAAAAGGTGACAGAATTGAAGCAAGGGATGATGATTGCAGAATGAACAGGCATGTCATTATAGTTGCAGGAGGCAAAGGGTTGCGTATGGGAGGGGATATTCCCAAACAGTTTTTGCCTGTAGGGGGTAAACCTGTGTTGATGCGTACCATAGAGGCTTTTTACGCTTTTGATTCTTCTATGCATATTATATTAGTTCTTCCGGTGAGCCAGCAGGCTTACTGGAAAGATCTTTGTGAAACGTATCATTTTGCTTTGCGTCATGATATTGCCGATGGGGGCGAGACCCGTTTCCATTCTGTAAAGAATGGATTGGCATACGTGAGGGGAGAAGGCTTGGTAGGTGTTCATGATGGCGTGCGTCCTTTTGTTTCCCGGGAAGTGATAGCCGGATGTTATGAGGCAGCGCAGACTAAGCAAGCGGTTATTCCTGTAATTGATGTGGTGGAAACCGTGCGTCATCTTACGAAGCCGGGAAGTGAAACGGTTCCGCGTAATGACTATAAACTGGTTCAGACTCCTCAGGTCTTTGAAGTGCAGTTGTTGAAAGAGGCATATCAACAGGAATATACGGATGCCTTTACTGATGATGCTTCTGTAGTGGAGGCGATGGGCAGGGAGGTCTGTCTGGTGCAGGGAAATAGAGAAAATATTAAATTAACCACCCCTTTTGATTTGAAAATAGCGGAAGTCTTAATTTGAAATGTTCGATATCACTACGCGTGACATAAAATATTTGCAAGGAGTAGGCCCGCAGCGTGCAACCGTCTTGAACAAGGAATTGAATCTTTTTTCCTTGCATGATTTGTTGTACTATTTTCCATATAAATATGTAGACCGCAGCCGCCTTTATTATATCCATGAAATAGACGGAAATATGCCTTATATCCAGTTGAAAGGCGAAATCCTCAGTTTTGAGACTTTGGGTGAGGGAAGACAGCGCAGACTTGTCGGTCATTTTTCTGATGGTACGGGCATCATTGATTTAGTCTGGTTTCAAGGAATTAAATATCTGCTAGAGCATTATAAGACCAGGACAGAGTATATTGTCTTTGGTAAACCGACCGTATTCAATGGCCGTATCAATGTGGCTCATCCCGATATGGACCCTTCAGGCGAACTTACCTTATCTACGATGGGGTTGCAGCCTTATTATAACACAACGGAAAGGATGAAGCGCGGTTTCTTGAACTCTCATGGGCTGGAGAAGTTGATGAAGAATGCGCTTGCCCTGCTACAGGAACCTCTTGCTGAAACATTGCCCCCTCGGTTAGTGGAGGAGCATCATTTAATGTCTTTGGATGAGGCCATCCGTAATATTCATTTCCCCAAGAATCCCGAATTGCTGCGGAAGGCCCAATATCGTTTGAAGTTTGAAGAGCTGTTCTATGTGCAGCTCAATATTCTACGTTACAGTAAAGACAGGCAGCGTAAATATCGGGGCCTGCGTTTTGAACGGGTGGGTGAGATCTTTAATACTTTTTATTCACAGAATCTTCCTTTTGAACTGACCGGAGCGCAAAAACGGGTGATAAAGGAGATAAGAAAAGATATGGGAAGCGGACGGCAGATGAACCGTTTGCTGCAAGGTGACGTGGGAAGTGGGAAAACATTGGTGGCCTTGATGTCCATGCTTATCGCACTGGATAATGGCTATCAGGCATGTATGATGGCTCCTACAGAGATTCTTGCCGCCCAACATTATGAAACCATTCGGAAATTCCTGTTTGGCATGGATGTGCGCGTGGAACTTTTAATGGGATCTGTCAAAGGAAAGAAGCGTGAGAAGATATTGAAGGATTTGCTGACGGGGGATGTTCAGATTCTTATAGGCACGCATGCCGTTTTGGAAGATACTGTGGGCTTTTCTTCTTTAGGAATGGTGATTATAGACGAGCAACATCGTTTCGGAGTGGCTCAGCGTGCCAAGTTATGGAGCAAGAATGTTTGTCCGCCTCATGTGCTGGTCATGACGGCTACCCCTATTCCCCGTACCTTGGCTATGACACTGTATGGTGATCTTGATGTATCAGTTATTGACGAATTGCCGCCGGGCCGTAAACCCATCCAGACTATCCATCAGTTTGACAATCGCCGTGCCAGTCTTTATGCTTCCATTCGCAAACAGATAGAAGAAGGGCGGCAAATCTATATTGTTTATCCTTTGATAAAGGAGAGTGAGAAAATGGATATCAAGAATCTGGAAGAGGGGTATGAACTGATTTGTGCGGAATTTCCCGATTGCCAGGTCAGCAAGGTGCATGGTAAGATGAAACCGGCGGAGAAGGATGCTGAGATGCAGCGTTTTGTCAGTGGTGAAACCCAGATTATGGTGGCCACTACAGTGATTGAGGTCGGGGTGAATGTCCCGAATGCCTCGGTGATGGTCATTGAAAACGCCGAACGTTTCGGACTTTCACAATTGCATCAGTTGCGTGGGCGTGTGGGACGTGGCGCTGATCAGTCTTATTGTATTTTGGTCACCACTTACAAACTGACCGAAGAAACTCGCAAGCGGCTTGAAATAATGGTACAGACCAATGATGGTTTCGAGATAGCGGAAGCCGATTTGAAGTTGCGCGGTCCCGGTGACTTGGAGGGAACCCAGCAGAGTGGTGTCGCTTTTGACTTGAAGATAGCCGATATTGCCCGTGACGGTCAATTATTGCAATATGTCCGTGATGTGGCAAATCGTATTGTAGATGAAGACCCTGCAGGAACTCGTCCGGAAAATGCTATTCTTTGGCAGCAATTGCAAGCATTGCGTAAAACAAATATAAATTGGGCGGCTATCTCTTAGTTTATGTTACTGCATTGTTAAAAGCAAGGATATATGTTGCATAACATGTTTGTAGCGTTTCCCCTTTATTTATAGAGGTTTCTGAACATTTTATCGAAGCATTGTATATAACTTACATACAAAAAGAGTTAAAGAAGTTCCTTCTTTCTCAAGGAAAATCTTTATCTTTGGAAGAATTTTTGGAAAAAGCACAGTATAAACCTTAAATGAACCCAATATTATGATGGAAAAAACGCTGGTTATTTTGAAACCTTGCACTCTGCAGAGGGGCTTGGTGGGTGAGATTATTAATAGATTTGAAAGAAAAGGCCTGCGTTTAGCCGGAATGAAAATGGTTCAGTTGACGGATGAAGTGCTTAGCGAACATTACGCTCATTTGAGTTCAAAGCCGTTCTTTCAGCGAGTGAAAGATGCAATGATGGTTTGTCCTGTTATTGTATGCTGCTTTGAAGGTGTGGACGCTGTCCAAGTAGTGAGAACATTAACCGGTCCTACTAACGGACGTCTGGCGGCTCCCGGTACTATCCGTGGAGATTACAGCATGAGCTTTCAGGAGAATATAGTTCATGCTTCCGATTCGCCGGAAACCGCTGAAGTGGAACTTAAACGATTTTTTAAACCAGAAGAGATATTCGAGTATAAGCAAGCCGTGTTCGGTTCCCTTTATGCTAATGACGAATATTAAAAGAAAACCTAAAAAAACGGATGATTTTGAAATGTGTTAAAGTAGTCGCAGCGGCAGCCTTCGCCCTGGTTAGCCTGAATGTGTCAGGACAGGATCTATTGGCACGCCAGGCACCTATCGACCGAAAATTGAAAGCAGTAGATTCTGTTGCATTGATTCGTCAGATAAAGGCGGAAAAGTCAGCTTATCCTGCATATAGTCTCTATCCTAATTGGAGTAACGAGCGTGTACACGCTTATGGTAATACTGTTACTATTCCTGATACATTCCGTATTGATATGACCGGTTTCCGTATGCCGACAGAACACACAAAAATAACTTCTAAATTTGGTCCCCGTCGTCGTCGTATGCACAATGGATTGGATATAAAAGTATATATAGGTGATACGATCCGTGCAGCTTTCAGTGGAAAGGTGCGTATGGTGAAGTATGAACGCCGCGGATATGGAAAATATGTGGTGATTCGTCACGAGAATGGATTGGAAACAGTATATGGTCACTTGTCAAAGCAGATTGTGGATGAGAACCAGTACGTAGAAGCAGGAGAACCTATCGGATTGGGTGGAAACACCGGACGTTCCACCGGGTCACATCTTCATTTTGAAACGCGTTTCTTGGGACAGGCCATTAATCCGGCATTGTTATTTGATTTTGAGAAACAGGATATTGTAGCCGATTCTTATTTGTTCAGAAAAGGTAATAACAGATACCAGCGTAACAGGACTAATAGTAAGAATGTGAATTTGCTTGCTTCATCAGATGGTACTATCCGTTACCATAAGGTAAGAAGTGGGGATACATTGAGCCGCATTGCACAGAAAACAGGTACATCTATTGATGCTTTATGCAAGTTGAACCACATTACCCGCAGAACTATTCTTCGTCCGGGACAAGTGTTAAGATGTTCTTAAGCTTTAGTTAATTAAGAAATATAAAATAGGGCGGGAAAGAGTATTCTTTTCCGCCTTTTTGTTTACGCTTAAGCAGAAAAATGCGTAACTTTGCCGCCTAATCATAGAGTGTGATGAAAGATACGAAACAACAATTTGAACATGTGATAGCTATTTGCCGTGATTTGTTTGCGAAAAAACTGCACGATTACGGTGCAGCATGGCGTATCATGCGCCCTTCATCTGTTACCGATCAGATATTTATCAAGGCAAACCGTATTCGTAGCATTGAAACCAAAGGGGTGGCGATGGTGGATGAAGGTATCCGTTCGGAGTTTATCGCTATTGTAAATTATGGAATAATCGGCTTGGTTCAATTGGAACTGGGATATGCTGAAACGGATGACATGACTGAAGAGCGTGCTTTGGAATTGTATGACCGGTATGCCAAACAGGCTTTGGAACTGATGTTGGCCAAAAATCATGATTATGACGAAGCGTGGCGCAGCATGCGTGTCAGTTCGTATACTGATTTGATTTTGATGAAAATCTATCGTACCAAGCAGATTGAAGGTCACGATGGAGCTACATTGGTATCAGAGGGCATTGATGCCAACTATATGGATATGATTAATTATTCTGTATTCGGATTGATCAAGTTGGAATTTGGAGAGTAAACAGTTACATAGTATCATTGGAATCTGGACAAACGCCTGCCGTTTTTTGCTGGCGGCAGTATTTATATTTTCCGGTTTTGTCAAAGCGGTAGATCCGCTGGGTACTCAATATAAAATTCAGGATTATTTGGAGGTTTTCGGTTGGGCTGCTTCGGTGCCTGCCTTTCTTCCGTTTCTGGCGTCTGTATTGCAGGCAATGGTCGAGTTTTGTTTAGGAGTATATCTTTTGTTTGGTATCCGCAGGAGAATGACCACCTTGTTTGTTGTGCTTATCATGGGGGTGATGACTCCGCTCACCTTATGGTTGGCTCTTTCCAATCCGATATCGGATTGTGGATGTTTCGGTGATGCTGTGACTTTGACTAATTGGGAAACTTTTGGGAAGAATGTACTTTTGTTGATAGCGGCGGTGTCCGTTTTTAAATGGGGAAACCGTATAACTCCTTTGGTGACCAAGCGTTTCGATTGGTTGGTGGCTATGTATACGTTTCTCTATATTTCGGGGATGACTTTGTATTGTTACCGTGAGTTGCCTGTCTTTGATTTCCGCCCTTATCATATCGGGGCAGATATACGTAAAGGGATGGAAATTCCGGAAGGAGAGAAGCCTACTGTTTATGAGACCCGTTTTATTCTTCAAAAAGATGGAGTGGAGAAAGAGTTTACATTAGAAAATTATCCCGATAGCACATGGACTTTTGTGGATTCCAAAACGATGGTGAAGGAACAAGGATACGAACCGCCTGTTCATGACTTTTCCATTATTCGTCAAGAAGACGGGGAAGATATAACCGATGAAGTACTGGATGATGATTATGATGACGACGATGATGATTACGAGGACGAATATCGCCGCAGACGTGAAGAAAAGAAATCCAGAAATAAAAAGAAACATAAAGCACCGAACAGTGCACTGACAATCCTGTCTCTCGTTGCAGGGGCAGTGATCCTTGTAATCGCAATTTCTTTATCGGCAAGGCGGCAGGTATCATCGGTGGTGAAACACAGACAGATAACCAGCAGGAACAGAATACAGATACAACAGGTACAGATGAAGATGGAATGGTTACAGTACCGAATCTGGTAGGCAAGACAGAAGATGAAGCAGCAGCTCTGCTTGAAGAAGAAAAACTGGGCAAACAGATGATGGGAGAAGAAAATTCTACTCAGGAAAAAGGCAGAATTTCTTCACAGGATATTCCGGCCGGAACAAAAGTAGAACAGTATACAACTCTGAAATATTATCTCAGTAAAGGTCAGCAGGAAGTTGTTATGCCTGATCTTTCCGGAGAGACCGGTATAGATGCACAGCAGACACTGGAAGATCTTGGACTGAATGTAACGGTACAGAAAGAGTACAGTGAAGATGATGGAACAGGCTATCCAATGGTAAATCCAGGTTATGTGGATTCTGTCACACCGACAGCTGGAAGCAGCGTTTCTGCAGGTGACGAGGTTACACTGGTTGTCAGCCGTGGTCTGGATTATGGCGATAGTGTTTCAGTGCCAAGCGTTGTCGGTATGACAAAGAATGATGCAATCACAACACTTGGAAAATGGACTGACATTAAGGTGACAGAGCAGCAGAGCAGCGATGTGGCATCTGGGGAAGTTATTTCTCAGGATCCGGCAGCAGATGAATATGCAGATCCGGATCAGCCGATTGAAATTGTAGTTAGCAGCGGAAATGAAGCTCCATCTTCTGATACAGAAGACACATCAGCAACAGATAATACTGCATCAGCACAGAGCACAGATAGCACACAGCAGAGTGCAGCAGCTGCAAATGGTGAAGTATGGAAATGTACACAGACACTGAATACACCGACCGGATATCAGGGAGGACAGGTTCGACTGGAACTTCTTCAGGATGTGAACGGAGAAACACAGTCTTCGATCATTGTGGACTGCAAACAGATAACATTCCCATATACACTGGATGTTACCGGAGCTCCGGGAGTCAGCGAAGGTACATTATATGTGTCAGAAGTAGTGGATGGTACGATCCAGCAGCTGGGACAGTATCCACTTACTTTCAAGAAAGCAGAGTAATACATGCAGGGTAAGATCATCAAAGGAATAGCGGGATTTTATTATGTATACGGAGAAGATGAAGTGCTCTATGAATGTAAAGCCAAGGGAATCTTACCGCAAAGATAATCAGAAACCGCTGGTAGGTGATAATGTGGAAATCACAATACTTGACCAGCAGGAACAAACGGGCAATCTGATCCGAATCCTTCCACGCAAGAATTCATTGATTCGTCCGGCAGTTGCAAATGTTGACCAGGCGTTTGTGATCTTTGCACTTGAAAATCCCAAACCCAATTTTATGCTGCTGGACCGCTTCCTGATCATGATGGAACAGGCAGAGGTTCCGGCAGTGATCTGCTTTAATAAAAAAGATCTTGCATCGGAAGAAGAAACCCGGACATTATGTGAAATTTACAGAAACTGCGGTTATCAGGTGATCCTTTCCAGTGCACTTGAAAAAGAGGGACTGGATGAGATACACAGGATCCTGAAGGGAAAGACAACAGTTGTTGCAGGACCTTCCGGAGTCGGTAAGTCTTCCCTGACGAATCTTTTGCAGGGAGAAGTACAGATGGAGACCGGCGAGATCAGCCGTAAGCTGAAGAGAGGCCGGCATACGACCAGACATTCACAGGTGATTCCGGTTGGAGAAGATACGTTTCTGATGGATACACCAGGATTCTCGTCTTTATATCTGATGAATATGGAAGAGCAGGATCTGAAAAATTATTTTCCAGAATTTCGAAAATATGAGGATACATGCAGATTTCAGGGATGCAGACACATCCATGAACCGGGATGCAGAGTAAAAGAAGCTTTGGAGAATGGTGAGATCAGCAGACTCCGATATGAAGATTATCTAAGTTTATATGAAGAATTGAAAGAGAAAAGGAGATATTAAATGGAATATCGATTGTGCCCCTCAATTTTGTCGGCGGACTTTAACCGCTTGGGCGAACAGATTCAGACTTTGGAAAAAGCAGGAGTTGAATGGCTTCACATTGATGTTATGGATGGAGATTTTGTGCCGAGTATTTCGTTTGGAATGCCGGTGATCCGTTCTATCCGCAAAGATCCAAAATGTTTTTTGACGTACATCTGATGGTATCGGCACCGGAACGTTATATTCAGGATTTTGTGGACTGTGGTGCAGATTCCATTACGGTACATGCAGAAGCATGTGAGGATCTGGAGAGAGCAATTGAACTGATCAGAGATGCCGGTGTCAAAGTCGGAGTTTCATTAAACCGGCAACTCCGGTAAATGATATCAGCCATCTTCTGGAAGATGTGGATATGGTTCTTATTATGACCGTACAGCCAGGGTTCGGTGGTCAGAAATATCTTCCGGAATGTACAGAGAAGATCGTGGAGCTGAAGGAACTGATCGACAGAGAAGAACTTGATGTAGATATACAGGTGGATGGCGGAATCAACGATGAAACGATGGAAACTGTTATGAAAGCCGGTGCGAATCTTAC
>ENA-OQKW01000236-OQKW01000236.1-human-gut-metagenome-genome-assembly--contig:-NODE-236-length-15197-cov-3.245587_pt1 | contig 15197 bp, 10 predicted proteins | sample MGYA00242657_ERZ504815 | MGnify/ENA primary metagenome ERZ504815 (study PRJEB26092, sample SAMD00036404) | human gut metagenome | host: Homo sapiens | study: EMG produced TPA metagenomics assembly of... | reverse complement strand
TCCTCGACCGTATTCGTCTGCGCACCAACCTCGAGAAGAACAGATCTCGGGCGGAGATGGAGGTTGTAGCGGTAGCCTTTTAAATAGATACAGCGTGAAAAGCCGGGATAATACTGTTCTGCCTCATACTCCATCTGAAAGGAAAATGCAAGGTTTTCCGCCTGATACGGATTGGGCAGGCTTGTCAGTTCGCCGCTTTCTTTCGTGCGGGAAAGGCCGTTGAAAAACATGATCTGCGCGGTCGGCTTTCCGTTGATTTCTGTCACAAGACGTTTTGAACCATTGACCCGTCCCGGTGCAGGTCGATCACGACCTGAATGGACGGGTGTTCTTCCAGCGCCGCTGCGATGACCGGCTCCGCGTAGTTGTAGGCGCGGCTCCGCTCGAGACAGCCTTCTTTCATGTCAAATGCCTCTGTAATATGAAGCACTTCGTATCCGTACTGCTTTTCCAGAAGCTCCTGCAGATCATCACCGAGGCCGATTACCGTGTCCGCCCTTTCTCCCGGACGGGAATCGGCGAAGGTTTCCTGCGAATGGGTATGATAGATCAGAATCTGCGGGCCTTCGGCATTTTCCGGCAGGGTCAGGTCTTTTCCGAGCAGGGTGCTGCCGTCGATCTCGCCCGGCAGGACTGAAGTGTTGGGATCGACAACGAAGAAGCGGTTCAGGAGCGCCTGCTGGTCAGCAAGAAGGTCAGGGGAAATTGTCTCCTGAATCGTGTCGGCCTCCGGGTAGAGAATCTCACGCGGTGCGCCGCCGGTTTCGATGGTCTCCTCCGGGACAGACTGCGGCGCTTCGGGTTCTGCCGTTGATGCCGACTCTCCGGCTGCCGGTTCTGTGATTCCTGTTTCCGTCTGCTCCGGCTCCGTGATTTCCATTCCATCTTTTTGAGTTTCATCTTTTTGAGTTCCATCCTTTTGATCTTCCTCAGTTCCCTGCTCCTTCGATTCTGTCTGCCCTCTTTCTGCTCCTGGTCCCGGATTCGAATCCTGCTTCGCCGTATCCGTTTCCGCTGCTTCTGTCCCGGCAGACAGCGTATTTTCTGCCGTGCTTCCCTCCCGAAGCGCCGGTATCTGATCCCGCACTGCCGCGAGGAGATTTTCCATCCATCCCCTTCCGTCCTCTTTTCCATCATAAAAAAGAAGCGGCATCATCACATCCACGGATAACTGCTCCGCCTGTGCTGCCGCCCGCTGCAGCAGAACTTTCCCCTCTGAGAAATGATTTTTCCGGAGAACCGCTGCACTGCGGAACAGCAGTATACTGCAGGACAGGAAAAGACATCCCCATCCGAACCATCGTCCATTTCGCCTGGCATTCCACATATTATCACCATATTCATGATATGTTACAGTTCCCCGGAAAATGCCTGATTCATACCTGCCGCAAGAACCCCGGCCAGGCGGCGGACCATCTCGTCGATCTCTTTTGTCGTCACGTAAAGGCTTTCGAGCGCCGGTGAAATGACTTCTCCCAGAAATTCATCCATCTCGGACTCCTCCAGCGATTCCAGAACGCCTGCGACGGCATCGTGGACGATCGTTCCTGCCCCTACAACGGTCGGCACACCGATTCCGATGACCGGCACGCCAAGCGTCTCCTGATTTAAGGCATTGCGGTGGTTTCCGACGCCCGAGCCCGGCCAGATTCCGGTGTCGGCAAGCTGGATCGTACAGTTCAGCCGGTGAATACTGCATGCGGCAAGGGCATCCACGGCGAGAATCACATCTGGATGGGTCTGTTCTGCCGTTCCGCGCAGGATTTCCACTGCCTCCATGCCCGTCTGTGCCATAACGCCGGGAGCAAGGGCACTCACTTCCCGGCCCTTCTTTCCGTAGGTGCGCACCAGATGGCGCGTAACGTTAAGCTGCTCCACCGTCTCCGGCCCGAGCGCATCCGGCGTGATGCCGCGGTTGCCAAGGCCGGCCACAAGAACGGATCCGCACGCTTCCGGCACCATTTCCATCAGACAGTGGGAAAACTCCTCCGCCGCTTTCCGGCTCTCCTCCTCGTCTGCCGTCAAAAGCAGCGGCGCTTCGATCGTCACATACGTCCCTTTCGGCTTTCCCATCATTTTTGCACCCTGCTCCGATGTGATTTTCACAATGGTTGTCTGAATTTCCGCCTTTCTTTTCTTCTTCTCAATCTCGACCCCGGGGATCTCCACATGGTCCCTCTCAAATTTTTCCTGATTCTCCATCGCCAGGTCTGTCCGCATCCTATACTTTCCTATCATACTTTTCTCCTTCTCCTGTATTTTTGTTGTAGTTTTTGCAATTTTTTCAAAAATATGTATTGACAAACCATGCGAAATATTATAGGATAATAAAGCATGTTTCAGTGGAGCGCCCGTGTCTGTTCCATTGAATAACATCCCTTAAATCACATTAATTTTAAAAATATTGGAGGTGTACAGTTTGGCTAACATTAAATCCGCAAAGAAAAGAATCCTGGTAAATCAGACAAAGGCAGACCGCAACAAAGCAATCCGTTCTGCAGTTAAGACTTCTATGAAAAAAGTAGATGCTGCTGTTGCTGCAAACGATAAAGAGGCTGCTGCTGCTGCATTAGTAAATGCGATCTCTACCATCGACAAGGCTGCTTCTAAAGGCGTTTATCATAAAAACAACGCTGCCAGAAAAGTATCCAATCTGAGCAAAGCTGTAAACTCAATCGCATAATAAAGATATAAAACAAAGAGAACTTAGTCATACCGTCATGTGGCTGGGTTCTTTTTTTATGCTTACCAAAAGAGTGCGCCGCGACAGATCTTTTGATAAACACAGAACAAGGCGTACCGGTACAGGAAAACTGGCCGATACGCCTTGTTCTTTTTAGAAAACTCTGCTCTTACGCCGCCCTGCTGTATTTCGTAATCAGCAGCTCCACGCTCAGCAGATCGGAAATTTTTCCCGTCTTCACGTCCTCTTCCATCTGCACGCAGTCATTGACCGCCGCTTTTAATTCCTCCGCCGCATACTGGCGCGACATGGGAATATAGTTCCGCACAACGAAGCTCTGCAGTCCCGTCCGTTTTGCGATCGTCGCCTGATCGCAGTGCTCTGCCAGCAGCTCTTTGACCTGCAGCAGCAGATTGAACTGGCGTGCCAGCAGAAGAGAATCCGCATCGGCGGCTCCTTTAAAGCCAGCAGATCCTGATACAGATCGAGCGCTTTCCGCTGCTTCTTCTCCGTTACCGCGCGGATCATCTCGAAAATCCGGTTCGTAATCTGCGTTGTGCAGACTGCCTCGATATCCGCCCGCGTGATCACATCTCTTCCCATCGTATAGCTGAGCAGTTTTTCCAGCTCCTGCGAGATATTTCCCATATCCGTGCCCGTCTTTTCAAAAAAATCTTCCATATCCTGGCGCGTGATCTTTTTTCCCTCTTTTTTCATCATGCCGAGTACCCAGGTCATCAGCGTCTTTTCGTCCTGACGAGCAAATTCTACTGCTCTTCCCTGCTTCTGCACCGCCTTGTACATACGGTTCCGCTTATCGACTTCCTCCTCCACGAAGATCAGCACCAGATAATCCGGCAGGGATCCCATGTAGTCTGCCAGCGCGTCGGCTTTGTTTTTGAAAAATCCTGTATTTTCCAGCAGAATCACACGGCGGTCCGCAAAAAACGGCATCGTCTCCGCAAGGTCAATCACTTTGGGAATCTCGGTTCCTTTCCCCTCAAAGCGGGAGAAATTCATCGTGTCGTCCTCCGGCAGCAGTGCGTTTTTCAGCTTGTTTTTATACTGATGCTTCAGATAGGCTTCTTCTCCGTAGAGCAGGTAGGCCTGCTTAAAATTCTGCGTTTTGATATCTTCTAAAATGCTTTTCATTCCATCCTCTTTCTTTCGTTCCGGCCAAAGCACGTTTGCGCAGTGCCGCAGCAGCCGGAGCTTTTGACCATTCAGGAGACGGGAAATTCCACATCCGACCAGTATCCGTGAACCGCCAGGCGGTCACGCTTCAGCTGTACTGTCACGGCTCCATCCACCGGTGTTCCGTAGATATGGCTTTTGCAGGCACGAAGCCGCTCCAGCAGCTCCCGGTGCGGATGGCCGTACCGTCCCGGCCACGCGCAGGAAATCAGGCTGATCTGCGGCTGTATGCGGTTCAGAAATGCCTCGCTCGTTGAATTTCTCGAGCCGTGGTGCGCCACCTTTAAAATCTGGCACCGCTCTGCCGCCCCCAGGACCTCTTCTTCTCCGCTTCCCTCCAGATCTCCCGTCAGAAGTGCGCGGCAGGCACCGCAGGAAAGCTGTAATACAACACTTCCGGCGTTTTCCTCTCCCGTATAGTCTTCGCCCGCTCCCGGATGAAGCACCGATACGGTGAGTTCTCCTGCACGGATCTCGTCTCCCTTTTTTAGATATTCTACCATAATTCCCGCTTTTTGTGCGGCTAAAATAAAAGGATTTTCTTTTTCGCTTCCTTTCATCCACACAGGCAGGAACAGATGGCGGATGCGAAGCGCCGTTTTCTGCTCCCCGATCAGCTCCAGCAGTTCGAGGATTCCGTTCGTGTGATCTGCGTCCGGGTGCGTGACAACAACGGCATCAAGAGCGGCAATGCCGCGCTGTTTCAGATACGGGAGAATCCTTTTTTCCCCGATCGCAGACGCACTGCTGCTCCCGCCGTCATTCAGCATCAGAAAACGGCCGCTCTCCACCACCAGCGCATCGCCCTGGCCGACGTCCAGCGCTGTAATGGAAAACGTTTCCCGGGGACGGTAAAAAAGCAGAACACAGGCAAAAAACATGGTAATACCAAAGAGCATCCGCTCCCGCCTTCGTGCCTGCGCACCTTTTCGTTTTGCCCCATCCGGATTCATCTCCCGTTTTCGTTTTCGCACATACAGTATCACCAGCAGACCGGTCAGAATGATTCCATATCCTGCCATCTGCCATTTTTCCGGCTGACCGCAGATCCACACATTTCCCGGAATCTGTGCGACCGCCGCTGTCATCTGCCGCAGAAGTGTGAGCAGGAACCGCGCCGGAAGCAGAACAACACTTCCCGCTTTCACACTTGCCAGTCCCGCCAGAAGCCCCGCAGCACCCGTCAGCAGCACCGCCGTCATGACAGCTCCTGCAAACAGATTCGGCAGAAACGCAAAGAGCGGAATCTCATAAAAATACCACGCCTGCAGCGGGATCATGACAAGCTGCAGGGAAAGGTACACCATCGCAGCCTCTTTCCCTTTCGCCGCAAGTTTTTCCAGCCCCGTTTTTTCCCCGCGTCTCTTCCGTTCCGCCTTCTCCCCCGCCAGAACCGGATAAACCCCGGAAATGGCTGTTACTGCTCCAAACGAAAGCCAGAACCCGCTCTGCTCCAGATACGAGGGATTTTCCGCCAGCATCAGAATTGCCGCAAGAGAGAGCGCACTTAAGGAATCATACGTCCTTCCCACTGCGACAGCTCCCATCCGCACTGCAAACATCACCACTGCACGCACGGTCGCCGTTCCGCTGCCGGTAAACATGCCATACAGCACCATACCGGCGGCCGCTGCCAGAGACGCGGGAGTTTTCGGCAGATGCAGCGCCATCAGCAGCCGTCGGAGTGCCATGCCGAGCAGCATCAGATGCATGCCGGAAACGGAAATCAGGTGCAGCAGACCGCTCTGCTGATACGCCAGATACGTCTCCTCCGTGAGTTCCGACCGTTCCCCGAGCAGCATCGCAGAAAGCACACCTGCCTCCTCCTCCGGCATCATTTCTTTTAAAACGGCACAGCACCGCTCCCGCTCCAGCCGGAGCGCTTCGCCGAGATTCCACCGCCCGGCATCCACAACTTCCTCCCGTTCCGAAATCACGTAGAACGCACAGCCTTTTCCCTCATAATATGTTTTCTCATCAAACATCCCCGGATTGCGCGGGCTTTCCGGCTTTTTTACAGTTCCGTACACCCGCACAGCGGCTCCGACCGGCAGATCTCCCCGCTTTGCGAGCAGATAAATTTTCCCTTTGCTTCCCTCCCCACGCAGCACATACCCGTTGTTGCTGCTCTTTTTCTCATACGTTTCAATTGTCCCTGCAATCCACACCTTCCTGCCCTGCTGCGCTTTGTTTTCGTATTTGGGGTCAGAAAAAGGCGTGCCAAGAGGCACGCCCGCAATCCGCAGCAGCACAAGCACCAGCATGAATCCAAGACACGCCAGGCACATGGGCCGTTTTCTCATGTATCTTTTTCCTCCAGATAAGACAGGTCTTCCTCGTAGAACTGATTGAGTTTCATCGTTTCACGGAAGGTTACATCGCTCTCTCCGTTGATGGAAAACTGCACCTTATCCACCTTACAGTTCGCCGTGATGGAATCCACCACCGCGTAAATCGGAATCTGCTCCGCCACACTCGAAAGCGCAGAATCCTTAAAAGATTTGTCAAAATTCACATAGGCAATCCGATCGGATGTCGTGACACTTAAGACATTCATCGTATCCGGCAGCACTGCATAATGGCCGTCTTCTTTCGGTCCCTTCATCAGCTGCTCCACCACGACCCGCTCCAGCGGAATGTTCGTACTGTACGGCACCCGCCGCGTCTCCTTCACAAGATGATCGCCCGCTTCATTTGCAAAATACAGTGTCAGCGTCGCATACTGATACTGATAAATTTCCCTTCCGGAATTTTCCAGAAAGCTGTCCGCCGTCATCGTTCCGATCTCGCGTCCTTTGGAATCCTTTAACGGATCCCCGTCGATCAGAAGCGTCACGCGCTCCACCTCCGGAACCTGCACAAAGGTACGCACCAGTCCTGCACGCACCAAAACCTCCTGCGGCCGCGCAAGCTCTCCGTACTCTCCACTTAAGTTCAGCGTAAGGAGCCCGTTCTCCAGCGTATACGTCTTGATGGAAATCCCATTGGAAAGAAGTGCCTGGTTTCCGTCCTTGGCAGGTTTCTCCTGCAGCGCGTCAACCAGCTCCTTGATCAGTTTCTGATCCGTTCCTTCTTTTGGTTCATACGGCTCCTGCACCAGTGTTGTGCCGGTTTTGTCCAGGCAGTACAGGTGATACGCCGACTCCTTCTGGCTCTTCTGCCACTGCCCGCAGCCGCTAAGAAGCAGCACGCCGGCCAGCAGTACGCCAAGTATCCGTTTCATGTGCGCCACCTCCTACATCACGTAATTCAGAGGAATCCGCACGGAAAATGTCGTTCCCTCGTTTTCTTTGCTGTATACACGGATCGCTCCCCGGTGCATGACAATCGCGCTCCGCGCAATCGCAAGGCCAAGGCCGGTTCCGCCGATTTCCCGCGAGTGGGACTTGTCCACGCGGTAGAAACGCTCGAAGATATGCGCAATCGACTCCTCCGGGATGCCGATGCCGGAGTCTGCCACCGTCACGTAGAAATATTTGTGATCCGCATTTAAGGATACACGCACCCATCCATTCTCGTTGTTGTATTTGATGCCGTTTTCGATCAGGTTCGAGAACGCCAGCGAGAGCTTCGTCGCATCCACCTCCGCATTGACCGGGCGGAAGCTGTCGAGAATGAGCTCCACATTTTTCTGTGCGGCAATCGGATGAAGCCGCTTCAGCAGCTGCTCTAACAGCTCGTTGATATTGACCTGGGTGATATTGAGGTCTGCCACCTTTTTATCCATCTTGACCAGCGACAAAAGGTCGGTAATAATCTGGTTTTCGCGGTCGATCTCCGAGGTAATATCCTGCATGAACTCCTGATAAAGTTCCACCGGAACGCCCTCCTGCCCGTTCAGCGAATCCGCCAGAACCTTCATGGACGCAAGCGGCGTCTTTAACTCATGCGAGACGTTCGAAACAAATTCCTGGCGGGAATCGTCGAGCGTGCGGACGCGGGTCAGCATCTTGTTGAATGCGTCCGTGATCAGCTCTGTCTCGAGGTAATCCGGAACAGAAATGCTTTCGTCGAGATAGCCGTCGGTGATGTCCTCGATGGAACGGGTGACCTTCTGGAACGGCTTCATCAGAATGCCCGCGAGCAGATAGCCAAAAACCAGCACGAGAAGCGCAATGATCGAAAGAATCGTCATTCCCTTCGTCTCCAGAATTTTCATATTCGCACGGATCTCATCCGTCGAAATGCTGACGAGCATAACGCCGAGCGTCTCCTTCGTCTCGGTATTCTGAATCCGCACCGTCATTTCCAGATAGCTGTTTTTCCGGTCGTACTGGCTCGTCTCCTTGCCCTGAAAGCTCTGGATGACCTCCTGCGAGATAATCGTCTTTCCGCGGTCCATATCGTACGTATCTTTGATGACGCGGAAATCCTGGTCGATAATCAGGATTCTGCCGCCGTAGATATTTGTCAGCATACTGAGCTGTCCGTTGATGACATCCGATCCAGGATCTTCCATGTAATTCTGCTGGATGAGCTGGTTGCAGATAATATCGCACTGATTTTTTACGGTAATGCTGCGCACCGATACCGCACGGTCCTCATAGCTGTTTACGATGCTCTTCTCAAGGATCACACACGGTACAATGCCGATGATCACAAGAATCACCGTGATGCGGAAGCGCAGACTCCGCAGAAACTTCCATTTTTCTTTGTTTTTAAGCCTGGAAATAGTAACCAACTCCCCACTTTGTGTGAACGTACTTCGGTTCACTTGGATTTTTCTCAATCTTTTCGCGCAGACGGCGGATATGTACATCTACGGTGCGCACGTCGCCCGGGTACTCATAGCCCCAGACAATATTCAGCAGGTTCTCTCTGCTGTACACCTTGTTCGGATTGAAGACGAGAAGCTCGAGCACATCGAACTCCTTCGCAGTCAGATTGATCTCGCGGTCTCCGATGAAGACTCTTCTGCTCTCGCAGTCGATCCGCAGGTCTTTCACCTGTACGACTTTTGCTTTCTCTTCTTTTGGCTCCTGGCGGGCCGCACGGCGCATGATGGCCTTGATGCGTGCTTTTACTTCCAGAATGTTGAACGGCTTTGTGATGTAATCATCTGCGCCGTATTCCAGTCCCAGGATTTTGTCCATGTCCTCGCCCTTTGCGGTCAGCATGACGATCGGAACGTTGGAAAATTCACGGATCTGCTGGCAGACGGACAATCCGTCCAGCTTTGGCAGCATCAGATCCAGAAGGATCATATCGTATTCTTTTTCTTTTGCCATGGAGAGTGCTTCCTCGCCGTCGTATGCGCAGTCAACCTCCATGCCGTCCTGCTCCAGGCTGAAGCGGATTCCTTTTACGATCAGTTTTTCATCATCAACTACAAGAACTTTCTTTGCCATTTCTTCTCCTTCTTGTTCTAAACCTCGATAGAACCCCTTATCTTTTCAAACATCTTTCCCTTGATGCCCTCAATGTTCATAATCTCCTCAATCGAACCAAACGGGCCGTTTGCTTCGCGGTAGGCGATGATGGCATCCGCACGGCTCTCTCCGATGCCGGAGAGTGTCATCAGTTCTTCTTTTCCGGCCGTGTTCAGGTTGACTTTGCCGGAACCGGAAGCCTGCTCCGTGCCGCCCGTATTCTGCTGCGGCGTTTCCGTGATTTCCATGTTTTCTGCCTCCTCGCGCGTCCAGACGGTGATCTGCTCTCCGTCTTCGATTTTCCGTGCAAGATTGAGGATTTTTTCTTCAGCATCCGGCAGAAATCCGCCTGCCGCTTCCACAGCCTGCACTACGCGGCTTCCGCCCGGCAGCGTGTAGACACCGGGGGAAGCGACCGCACCGCAGATATAAACCTGCACTGTTTCTTCCGGTGCTGCCTCCTGTGCCTCACGTTTTTCCGGAATGCCTGTGGTTTCTCCGGCGCTTTTTTCGGAAACCGTCTGCTCCTCATCCACTTCCTTCTGATTCCCGAAAACGGTTTCCGCCGTGCTCCCGCCTGTGCTATCTGACAGTTTGTATTCTGTATCCCTGTGGTTGCATCCGCAGAGCAAAAAAACCAGCATCGCCGCCAGTATTTTTGTCATGTTTTCTGCCTCTGTCCTGCTGTTTTTTCAATTTCATGCTGTGTACTCCCTTCCGCTTCGCATCTGACGCGCAAGGGTCCCTTGTGTACGCATAACTACGTTTCTATTGTATCGAAGAAACCATAAAAATACAAGTAGAAATCTTAATCGTTATTCCCACTGAAACACTACAATTCCCACAACGGCGATCGCCATGCCGATCAGTTTTCGCACGGTGAAATCCGTTTTTTCCATACCGAAAAGGCCGAACAGTTCAATCAGCCACGCCGCTGCGAGCTGGGAAATGACGATCAGCATCGCCGCCTTCGCCGGGCCGAGCCCTGCCATACTCCAGATAACCGTGATCGTGATAAACGCGCCAATTGCCCCGCCGAGCAGCAGATACCACGGCTTTACGCGGAACAGATCCCCGATGGGCTCCCTCCCGGTGATGCACCATGCCGCAAGACAGACGGCAAACGCACTGATCTGCACCCAGCCGGCCGCCAGCCATGTACTCGTCTGTTTCGTCACCTCTGTGTTGAAAACGCCCTGAATACTCATCAGTGCGCCGGAAAGCAGCGCTGTTAAAATTCCCGCCATTGATTTTTCCTCCTGCTGTTTTTTTATGTACTCTCGGAGTCTTTCTGCGCTTGATTTTACGAGAAGATTTTTGTCAGTTGTGCCCAAATTTCTGAGGCGTACGCGGTGCGTACGTTGATGAAATTTGGGTGCAGCTGGCGGAAAATCGGCCGTAAAAGCAAGTGCAGAAAGGCTCCGAGAGTACATTTTATACTATTCCTTTTTCCCCGTTTTATACAGAACTCAGGGACAGCAGGAAAACAGCCGCCCGGTCTCCTGCATAGGAAACCAGACGGCTGTCTATTTCACATTACTGTAATGCTTTCTCCAGTTTTTCAATCATCTCATCGATGTCATCTTTCGTAATCACAAGCGGCGGTACCATACGAAGAACGTCGCTTCCGGCGGAAATCACAAGAAGTCCGTTCTCAATCGCGCGGTTGATGACTTCTCCGACCGGACGGCCCGTTACGACAAGGCCCTGCATAAAGCCTTTTCCACGGCGTGCTGCGAGGCAGTCATATTTTTCCACCAGCTCGTCCAGCTTTTTCTCCAGATACGGAGCCGTCTCTGCTACATGCTCTACGACATGCTGTTTCTCATAGCATTCAAATACAGCATTGACAGCCGCGCAGGCCAGCGGGTTTCCGCCGTATGTCGTTCCGTGGTCTCCCGGAACGAGCGAATGCTCTGCCGTCTTTTTATTCAGCACGAAAGCGCCGACCGGAACGCCGCAGCCAAGTGCTTTTGCACACGTCATGACATCCGGCTGTACGCCGTAATCCTGCCATGCGAACAGCTTTCCTGTTCTTCCCATGCCGCACTGGATCTCATCGAGGATCAGCAGAATGTCGTGCTCGTCACACAGATCGCGCACGCCCTGTAAAAATTCTTTCGTTGCCGGATAGATACCGCCCTCGCCCTGTACAGTCTCCATGATGATCGCACATGTCTTGTCGGTAATCTGTGCCTTTACGCTCTCCAGATCATTAAAATCCGCAAATTTAATGCCGCCGATCAGCGGTTTGAACGGATCCTGATAATGCGTATTTCCTGTTACAGAAAGCGCTCCAAGGCTTCTTCCATGAAAGGAATGGTTCATCGCGATGATCTCGTGATCGTTGCTGCCGTCTTTTAAGTAAGCGTATTTTCTCGCTACTTTGATGGCTCCCTCGATCGACTCCGTACCGCTGTTCGTAAAGAATACTTTATCCATGCCGGATGCCTTCGCCAGCTTTTCTGCCGCGGAGCCCATCGGAACATTGTAGAACAGGTTGGAAACATGGATGACTTTGTCCACCTGGTCTTTCACTGCTTTTTTATAATCGTCATTGTTGTAGCCGAGCGCATATACCGCGATACCTGCCGCAAAGTCCAGATATGCTTTTCCGTCGGTGTCATACAGATGAACGCCCTCGCCGTGGTCGATCACGAGCGGGAACCGGTTATAGGTGTGGAGCACGTACTGCTCGGTCTGTTCCATATACTCATTCGTCTTCATGATTGAATTTCTCCTTGTTTTCCCCTAAAATAGCCGTACCAATTCCTTTGTTCGTAAAGATCTCAAGCAGCAGGCAGTGCGGGATTCTTCCGTCCATGATATGGACTCTCGATACGCCGTTCCCGATCGCATCGATGCAGCCCTGCAGTTTTGGAATCATGCCGCCACCGACATTTCCGTTTGTGATGAGATCTCTTGCTTCCTGTACGTGGAGCTCGGAAATCAGGCTCTCCGGATCCTTCGGATCTTTGTAGACACCCTCGATATCGGTCAGGAATGCCAGTTTTTCTGCATTTAACGCCTCAGCGATGGCGCATGCCGCGTCGTCTGCGTTGATATTGTAAGTATTGAAATCATCATCCATGCCTACCGGGCAGACAACCGGAAGGAAGTCGTTCTCCAAAAGATCGTACAGCACCTTCGGGTTTACGTTCTTGATATTTCCAACGAAGCCGATATCCTCGCCCTTGGACAGCTTCTTCTCTACATTTAAGAGTCCGCCGTCTTTTCCGCTGATACCGACAGCATTAACTCCGAGTGACTGAATCATGGTGACAAGCTCTTTGTTGACCTTATTCAGCACCATCTCTGCCACTTCCATCGTATCGGCATCCGTTACACGAAGGCCGTTGACGAATTTCGGTTCCATGCCGACTTTTCCGACCCAGCGGCTGATTTCCTTTCCGCCGCCGTGTACGATGATCGGTTTGAAGCCGACCAGTTTCAGAAGAACTACGTCCTGGATGACGTTTCTCTTTAACTCTTCATCCACCATTGCGCTTCCGCCGTATTTGATGACAATGATTTTGCGGTTGAACCGCTGAATATAAGGAAGTGCCTCGATCAGCACATTTGCTTTGTCCAGATACATCTGATTTACCATGATTTTTTCTCCTCTTATGCTCTTTTCCCGTGCCTGTTCCAGATCCGATCAGGAACGATAATCTGCGTTGATTTTTACGTAATCGTAGGTCAGGTCGCAGCCCCATGCCGTTGCTGTCGCCTCTCCCATGTGGATGTCGGCGGTCGCAGTTACTTTCGGCTCGGAGAGGATCTTCGTTGCCTCCTCCTCGCTGTAGTCAACGGCAACACCTTTCGTGATAATCTGCAGTTTTCCGGCTGCGCTCTCAAAGTAGAGGTCTACATTTTCCGGATCGAATTTTGCTCCGGAGTAACCCATCGCGCAGAGGATTCTTCCCCAGTTGGCGTCATGGCCGAAGATTGCCGCTTTCGTCAGACTCGATGTGATGACGGATTTCGCCAGTGTCACGGCCTGCTCTTTGCTCTCGGCTCCCTGAATCGTCACTTCGAACAGTGCGGTTGCGCCCTCGCCGTCGCCTGCGATGTGCATCGCCTGTGTTTTATTGACTTCAAAGAGTGCTTCTTTGAAAATCTTGTAATCCTCGTTTTCTTCCGTAATTTCCGGGTTTCCGGCAAGACCGTTTGCCAGAAGGAGAACGGTATCGTTTGTGGAAGTATCGCCGTCTACGGAAACCATGTTGTAGGTGTCCGGTACGACTTCGCTCAGTGCTTTCTGCAGCATCTCTTTCGAAATATTTGCATCGGTTGCCACAAAGCTCAGCATGGTGCACATATTCGGATGGATCATTCCGGAGCCCTTGCACATGCTGCCGATCGTTACGGTTTTTCCGCCGATTTCGATCTGAACAGCAACTTCCTTCGGCTCGGTGTCGGTTGTCATGATCGCCTGTGCTGCTGTAGCTGCGGCTTCTCTTGTAGCTGCAAGCTGCGGTTTCAGCATTTCCACGCCGGCTGCGATCTTATCGATCGGAATCTGTTTTCCGATAACACCGGTCGATGCAACGAGAACGGAGTCCTCTGGAATGGAAAGTGCAGCCGATGCTGCCTCTGCGGTTTTTCTGCAGTAGCCATAGCCCTCCTCGCCGGTGCATGCATTGGCGATTCCGCTGTTGCAGACGATTGCCTGTGCGGTTGGATGGTTGTATACAATCTCCTGGTCCCATTTGACCGGAGCTGCTTTTACGATGTTTGTAGTAAAGGTTCCTGCTGCTACGCACGGTACCTCGCTGTAGACAAGTGCCATATCCTTTACGCCCTGTTTTTTAATTCCTGCTGCGCCGCCTGCTGCCTGAAAACCTTTTGCAGCAGTGATGCCTCCTTCAATCTTTTTCATTCTTTTATCCTCACTTTTCGTAAATTCCGTCTGTTGTCTGCTTCTGTCTTTTTTACGGGAACATCGGCGGCATGCACAGGCCTTCGTTTTCCGGTCAGGCCGAACATCAGGTTCATATTCTGTACCGCCTGTCCTGCTGCGCCTTTGACCAGGTTGTCCATCGCACCCATCATGATGATTCGTTTCGTTCTCGGATCGATCTTGAAGTTGACATCCACATAGTTGCTTCCCTCGACCCCATTTCGTCTGCGGGCAGACATCCTTATCGAGAACACGTACAAACTGCTCGTTGGCATAATACTTATCATAAACGGCTTTAACCTCTTCGTAAGTCACATCTTTTTTCAGGGATGCATATGCCGTTACGAGAATGCCGCGGTTCATCGGAACAAGATGCGGGGTGAAGTTCAGGGTGATCGGGTAGCCAGCTGCATAGGAAAGCTGCTCCTCGATCTCCGGTGTGTGGCGGTGGCCGGCAACGCCGTATGCCTTGATGTTTTCATTGACCTCACAGTAGAGGTTGTCCACTTTCGCTCCTCTTCCTGCTCCGGAAGTTCCGGATTTTGCATCGATGATGATGGTGTTGCCATCAATGAGATCTTCCTTTAATAAAGGATAAATCGAAAGAGTTGAGCAGGTCGGATAGCATCCCGGGTTTGCCACGATGCGCGCCTGTTTTACTTTCTCACGGTTGATCTCGCACAGTCCGTAAACCGCCTCGTCGATATACTGCGGGGATTTATGCTCGATCTTGTACCACTCTTCATACGTTTTTACATCTTTAATACGGAAATCGGCGCTCAGGTCGATGACCTTTACTTTCGAAAGAATTTCATCATTTACCAGGGAAGCACAGAGTCCCTGCGGAGTTGCTGTAAAAATGACGTCTACTTCCTTTGCAAGCTGCTCCATGTTGTCGTCCTTGCAGACATCGTCTACTAACTGAAACATATTCTGGTAAACCGACGCATATTTCTTATCGATATAGCTTCTGGAACCATACCATTTAATCTCCACATCTTTGTGTCCCAGGAGAATACGCACCAGCTCGCCTCCTGCATATCCTGTA
>ENA-OQKW01000233-OQKW01000233.1-human-gut-metagenome-genome-assembly--contig:-NODE-233-length-15298-cov-3.321073_pt1 | contig 15298 bp, 10 predicted proteins | sample MGYA00242657_ERZ504815 | MGnify/ENA primary metagenome ERZ504815 (study PRJEB26092, sample SAMD00036404) | human gut metagenome | host: Homo sapiens | study: EMG produced TPA metagenomics assembly of... | reverse complement strand
GGGTATGCCTTTGACATATAATCGCAGAGTCTGGTCACTCCCAGAGTATGCTCCATCAGACCGCCGATAAATCCGTGATGTACTGTCTTCGCAGCAGAATGTCCTTCAAACGCTTTCACAAAAGCTTCATCTTCCACAAATAATTTCTTCAGAAGTGCAGACAGATAAGTATTCTCCACACTGTCAATAAATGCTCCCAGCTGGCTGTACATATCATCTGTGCTGTTCTCACTTACAGGAAGATAATCTGCAGGATCATATTCATCTTCAGCAGCCTTGCGCACACGCTTGATATTCAGCTGCATAGCCCCTGCAAAGCTGGTCACATCTCCCACAACATCTATATAATCCAAGGCATCAAAATCATCAATTCCCAGAGAATTCGGATCCCAGATCTTTCCATCCATGATTCCGGTTTTATCCTGGAGGATAATATTCTCATAGGGTTTTCCATTCTTCGTTACCGCAGACTGTTTCTGCTTGCACAGATAAATCCCATTAATTCTGTCTCCCTCATGTAACTCATTTAAAAAACGCATAAAGCCTGCCTCTCTATCCTTTATTTTTAGTATTATAACAATTCCACAAGAAAGAATCCTGCTTGTAGGATTCTCCGCCTGTCACTATCTCTCTCCAACTGTTACCTTATAATCTTTCTCCGCATACTCACCATCGGAATTTTTGCGAAGAACCGTTATGGTAAGATTTTCTCCCTGCTTTTTTGTCTGAAGATATGTATAGTAAGACTGCATACTCTCTGTGGGAGTTCCATCAATCTTACTTATGATATCTCCACACTGTATCCCTGCCTTCATCGCAGGAGATTCTTCTTGTGTACGCTCCACGTAAAGTCCCTGATCAATTCCCAGTTTTCTACATTGTGCCTGAGTTATCTCTGTTCCATAAATACCTGTGTATCTGATTGTCTCTTTGTTAGCCAGATGTTCTACCAACGGAAGAATCTGCGAAATGGAAACTGCATGAATATTATCTCCATCGTTTTCATTCTTCTTCAGTATCATACCTACCACATTTCCGTCAGAATCAAGCAGCACACCACTTCCATCTTCATTCCCCTGCACATCTGTAGCCAACACATTATACTCAGTATCCGCTGCTGATAGTTTTTCAGAAACAGAAGTGATCATTCCATAAACCACCGCATCACTGTCACCGGCAGGACTTCCGATAGCAATTACTATATCGCTCTGTCCCAGTTTCTTTGTGTCTGTCAGATCAGATACCACGATACCTTCTCTTGTACTGTCATTGAGAAGATTTTTTCTCACAGTTGCAACTGCAAATCCGGAATCTGCATCTCCCCTGCATATCTCTCCCTGCACTGTCGAACCATCTGCAAAAGTCACCTGCAGTTCCTGCAGATTTTCCAGTTCTTCCTCATAGGTCAGGATATAAAATTGCGTCTCTGTTTCAAGAAAGACAAGACCTTCCGTATCTTCCTGCTGAAAATAAGAATTATTCAGCAAATCCTCATCCTTTGAAATTCCTCTCACGTTTACAAGAGATTTTCGGGATTTTTGGGAAACCTTCAGCACTTCCCTATACATCTCCTGACGCATTGCCAGAAGACTCTTCTCCTCTTGTTCAGAAACTGAAGCGACAGATTCCCTCTCTGTTGCCTGTTCTTCAGATATCGTCTCCGCTACATCCGATCCTGTCAGTTCGATTTTCTGCTGTGTATTCTCTTCTCTGTCCGCCATAACCGGAAACACACTGGCAAAGGTTACGGCTGCGCAGCCTCCAAACAAAACGCCACATCCTGCTATCATAAGCAGCCTGCGCAACAGACTGCCATTCTCTTTTGGCTGTTTTTTACCGTTTCTTTATAAACTGATATTCCTGTGTGTCCATTTTGTTTTTTTCATACCTGATTCTCCTGCCGCACTCCATTCAGGATAACTGCCCAGTGTCATACAAAACAGCAATCTGCCAAACAGTTACCATTCAGGTTCAATATCGCTTGTATTCAAACAATTATATCGTAACAATCTACACATTATTTTAACAAAAAGATATGAATTTTTTATGAATATACTATAAGTAATTTCCCACAGTACAAAAAAGAAGCTCCTACTGAAACACTTATCGTATCAGCGAAACACTGCAGCTCCGGTTATTATGATGACACAAAAAAACGGTTTAAATGCACATATAATAGCATTCAAACCGTTTCTTATGCGGAAGATGGGACTTGAACCCACACGAGCGCAATGCTCACAAGATCCTTAGTCTTGCTCGTCTGCCAGTTCCGACACTTCCGCATATCGCATTTCTTTGGGATTCTTTTGCTCTCCCTCGCGACAAGTGATACTATATCAAATGTAAAAGCTAATGTCAACACCTTTTTGAAAAAAATAATAAAAAAATTTCAATTTTTTTTGAAAAAAAGAGGAATTTGAAATTTTATGTAGAATATAATTAATAAGAGGTATTTTGTCAGCTTGTGGAGGTATCGCTTATGAATATCAGAGAAAGCATGGAACAGCGTGAACAAAAGATGCTCAGTCCTTATGCTGCTTTGAGTCTTTGTTCCAGAGGCAGAGAGCGGCAGGAGGAAGAATGCGATGTACGGACTGTCTATCAGAGAGACAGGGACAGGATCCTTCATAGTAAAGCTTTTCGCAGGATGAAGGATAAGACACAGGTTTTTGTGGCACCCCAGGGTGATCATTACAGGACCAGACTGACACATACTCTTGAGGTATCACAGATTGCCAGAACAATAGCGAAGGCACTGAGACTGAATGAAGATCTTGTAGAAGCGATCGCACTTGGACATGACCTGGGACATACGCCCTTTGGACATGCAGGTGAGAGGGCTCTTGATGCAGTGAATCCGGATGGCTTTGCCCACTATAAACAGAGCGTCAGGGTTGCACAGGTACTGGAGAAGAACGGCGAAGGGTTGAATCTCACATGGGAGGTCCGGGATGGTATCCTGAATCACAGAACCAGTGGGAATCCGTCTACTCTCGAAGGAAAGGTAGTAAGACTTTCGGACAAGATCGCCTATATTCATCATGATATGGATGATGCACAGCGGGCGGGGATTATTTCTGAGGATGATATTCCGGTCACGCTTCGGATGCTGCTCGGTTATACAACCAGAGAGCGGCTCAATACATTTGTTCATGATGTGATAGAGAACAGTCTTGAGCAGGATACCATAAAGATGTCAGCAGAGATCTACGAGGCAATGATGGATCTGCGGGCTCTCATGTTTCAGAATGTATATGAGAATCCGGCAGCCCATAAGGAAGAGGAAAAGGTAGTGAAGATGCTGACGGAGTTATATGAATATTATGTCGAACACCCGGAAGCAATGTCAAAAGAATACAGGGAGCTGATCGTGCGTGGAGAGAAGAAGGAACAGGCAGTATGTGACTATCTCTCAGGAATGACAGACCAGTATTCTATAAGGAAATTCCGGGAGATTTACATACCAAAAGCATGGGAAGTCTATTAATCGATCAAGAAGGAGGACGAAGCATGCGTTATTCAGACGATATCATTGAAGAAGTCAGGATGAAGAATGATATTGTAGATGTTGTATCCCAGTATGTGAAGCTGAACAAAAGAGGAAGTACCTATTTTGGACTTTGTCCGTTTCATAATGAGAAAACTCCCTCTTTTTCGGTAACACCGGCGAAGCAGATGTATTACTGCTTCGGATGCGGAGCAGGCGGGAATGTATTTAATTTTGTGATGGAATATGAGAATTATACCTTTGGGGAGGCACTGAAGCATCTGGCAGACAGGGCAGGGGTGCAGCTTCCGAAGATTGAATATTCCGGAGAAGCAAAGAAGAAAGCAGAACGTCGGGCTGCCCTTCTGGAGATCAATAAGCTTGCAGCAGGATATTTCTATTATCAGCTGCGTCGTGAGAGTGGCAGACAGGCACATGAATATCTGACAGGCAGAGGACTCAGTGAGGAGACGATCAGGAAGTTTGGCCTGGGATATTCGGATAAGTACAGTGACGATTTGTACAAATATCTGAAGTCAAAGAATTACAGTGACGAACTGCTGCGGGATTCCGGCCTGTTCAATGTGGATGAACGCAGGGGAATGTATGATAAGTTCTGGAACAGGGTTATTTTCCCGATCATGGATGTGAATAACCGCGTGATCGGATTTGGAGGCAGAGTGATGGGTGACGGAAAGCCGAAGTACCTGAACTCGCCGGAGACTACGATCTTTGATAAAAGCCGGAATTTGTACGGGCTGAATGTTGCAAGAACCACGAGAAAAAATTATCTGATCCTGTGTGAAGGATATATGGATGTGATATCCATGCATCAGGCAGGGTTTACCAATGCGGTGGCATCGCTGGGAACGGCACTTACTTCCGGACATGCAAGTCTGCTGAAGCGTTACACTCAGGAGGTATTGCTTCTGTATGACAGTGATGATGCAGGCGTGAGGGCTGCCCTTCGTGCCATTCCGATCCTGAGGGAAGCAGGTGTTTCTTCGAGGGTGGTAAATCTTAAGCCGCATAAAGATCCGGATGAATTTATCAAGGCACTTGGAGCAGAAGAGTTTGAGAAACGTCTGGAGCAGGCTATGGACAGCTTTATGTTCCGCGTACATATGGCAGAGCGGGAATTTCCAATGGAGGAACCCCAGGGACAGAACCGTTTCTTTGAGCGGTGTGCGCAGATGCTTCTGGAGCTTTCCGATGAACTGGAGAGAAATCTTTATATAGAAGCAATCGTAAAGGATTACAGAAGCAGTGGGATCAGTGTGGAGAATCTGAAAAAGAGAGTCGGAGCTCTTGCAATGAAGGGAACTCCGGCAGAGCAGAGGATTCAGCCTAAACCTGTGGGAGCAGGTCAGCAAAAGAAGAAGGAGAGTGCAGCAGAGAAAGCACAGAAGCTGATGCTTACCTGGCTGGTAACTTATCCGGGCATATTTGACACAGTGGAAAAATATATCCAGCCTTCAGATTTCGTGGTTCCTCTGTACAGGCAGGTGGCAGAGATGCTTTACCAGCAGCACAGGGATGGCGATGTGAATCCTGCAAGGCTGATGAATGCTTTCATTGACAGTGAAGAGCAGAGAGAGGTTTCATCCCTTTTTAATGCAACGATCCATCTGGAGACTCCGGAGGAACAGAACCGGGCTTTCTCGGATGCTGTGATCAGGATTAAGGATGAGAGTCTGAAAGAGAGAAACAGAACCTGGGATCCCACAGATATACAGGGACTGCAGGAACTTGTAAAAGCAAAGAAAGAACTGGAAGAGCTTGGAAGAAAGCGGCAGCAGCTGCATATTTCTTTCGAATAAGGATAAAATATAAACACTATATGGAGGTATAGAGCACATATGGAAATGAATATGGGTAAATTCAGTGAAAAACTGGTAGAACTTCTGGAGCTTGCCAAGAAGAAAAAGATGTACTGGAATACCAGGAAATCAATGACTTCTTTAAGGATCAGCCACTGGGAGTTGAACAGATGGAGAAAGTATTTGACTTTCTGGAAGCCAGTGGAGTGGATGTGCTTAGGATTACAGACAGTAATGCAGATGATATGATCCTGGATGATGACGATGCAGACATTGATAAGCTGGATGAAGAAGAGATTGAGCTTGACAAGATCGATCTTTCTGTTCCTGAAGGTGTAAGCATCGAGGATCCGGTACGTATGTATCTGAAGGAAATTGGTAAGGTTCCGCTTCTTTCAGCAGAAGAGGAAATCGAACTTGCAAAGAGAATGGAGAATGGGGATGAGGCTGCCAAGAAACGTCTGGCAGAAGCAAACCTTCGTCTTGTTGTCAGCATTGCAAAGAGATATGTGGGACGTGGAATGCTTTTCCTTGACCTGATCCAGGAAGGTAACTTAGGTCTGATCAAAGCGGTTGAGAAATTTGATTACCGCAAGGGTTATAAATTCAGTACCTATGCTACATGGTGGATCCGTCAGGCGATCACCAGAGCAATCGCAGACCAGGCACGTACCATCCGTATTCCGGTGCATATGGTTGAGACTATTAACAAACTGATCCGCGTTTCCCGTCAGTTACTGCAGGAGCTTGGACGTGAACCTACGCCGGAAGAAATTGCAAAAGAGATGGATATGTCTGTAGAGCGTGTACGTGAGATCCTTAAGATATCCCAGGAGCCTGTATCTCTGGAGACACCTATCGGTGAGGAAGAGGACAGCCACCTTGGAGACTTTATTCAGGATGACAATGTACCTGTACCTGCAGATGCAGCAGCATTTACTTTGCTGAAAGAGCAGCTGGTAGAGGTTCTGAGCACATTGACAGACAGAGAGCAGAAAGTATTGCGCCTGCGTTTTGGCCTGGACGATGGACGTGCCAGAACTCTGGAGGAAGTTGGTAAGGAATTTAATGTAACAAGAGAACGTATCCGTCAGATTGAGGCAAAGGCGCTCCGCAAGCTTCGTCATCCGAGCCGCAGCCGTAAACTGAAGGATTATCTGGACTAAGGAGCCTGTTATGCAGCTTTCATTACGTTTGTCTGCAATAGCAGGCCTGGTGACCAGGGGAAACAGACTTGTGGATGTGGGATGCGATCATGGATACCTGCCGGTTTCGCTTTATCTGGATGGAAAGATTCCGGGTGCGATTGCCATGGATGTAAGAAAAGGCCCGTTGTCCAGAGCGCAGGAACATATTTCTCAGTATGGACTGGACGCATACATAGAAACCCGGCTTTCAGACGGACTTGAGGCTTTGAAACCGGGAGAGGGCGACACTCTTGTGATCGCAGGAATGGGCGGCCCTCTCATGGAGAGGATTCTTACTGACGGGGCAGAGGTCAGGGAGAGCTTTCGGGAAATGATCCTGCAGCCTCAGTCAGATATCCCCCATTTTCGCAGATTTGTCAGAAAAATCGGCTGGCAGATCACAGAGGAGGAGATGGTTCTGGAGGATGGCAAGTTTTATCCTATGATGAAGGTAATTCATGGAGAAAAGATGCATATTTCAGAAGATACTCCTTATACTTTAGATGAGTGGTTTGGAGGAATGCTTCTGGAAAGAAAGCATCCTGTTCTGCGGGAGTATCTGGAAAGAGAGCTTCGCATCCGCAATGAGATTCTTGACAGATTAAAGAATGCGCCCAATGCAGAGAAGCGTGCGGGCGAGATAGAGGAGGAAAAGCAGGCAGTTATTGCTGCTTTAGAGGAATATGAAGGCATATGAACTGACCTCCTGGCTGGAGAAGAAGTACCCGTCAGATGCAGCAGAGGACTGGGATAACGTAGGACTTCTCGCAGGAGATGATACAAATGAGATCAGCCACGTGTTTCTGGCTCTGGATCTGACAGAGGAAACACTGGCTGAGGCCATAGAGGATGGGGCAGATATGATCATTACCCATCATCCCATGATCTTTTCCGGAATTAAGAAGATCAATAATCACAGCTTTACAGGAAGAAAGATCCTTACGCTGATACAGAAAGGAATTGTTTATTATGCGATGCATACCAATTATGATGTGCTGGGTATGGCAGATCTGAGTGCAGACTATACGAAGATGCATGATACCACAGTCCTTTCCGTAACTGAAGAGAGAGAGGGAGAAGTACAGGGTTTTGGCAGAGTTGGGAAACTTCCCCGGGAAATGACGCTGAGAGAGTATGCACAGCTTGTCAAAGAGTCTCTGAAGTTAAATGATGTAAAGGTTTATGGGAATCTGGACAGCATGGTAAAATGTGCTGCTGTATGTACAGGATCAGGCAAGAGCATGATCAAGGATGTCATTAAGGCCGGTGCGGATGTGTATGTGACCGGTGATATCGACCACCATACAGGAATTGATACGGTTGCGCAGGGACTGGCGCTGATCGACGCCGGACACTATGGAACAGAATATATTTTTATGGATGCAATGAAAAAAGAACTGACACAGGCATTTCCGGAACTGAAAATCTCCTGTGCAGAGGTAAAGAGCCCGTACACGATTCTGTGATACGGGTTCTTACCATATAATAATGAAATTATAAATGAAAATTGGCTGATCTGCCTGTTGGCGGCGGAGCTGATAACTGTATTTACTTGTCGGTATAGCAGAAATGGAGGCAGGATTTATGGGACAGAAAATGTATAACGTTACGATACAGGGAATAACAAAACAATATCCTGAGAAGATTCCTTACAGTGAGATTGTAAAGGAATACGAAGGAAGTACGGATGCACCTGTAATGCTGGTGATCGTAAATGGCAGGCTGAGAGAACTGCATAAGCATCTCAAGGCAGACTGTGAGATTGAATTTGTGACATCCAAAGATCCGATCGGACACAAAACTTATTGCAGAAGTGCAAGTCTGATTCTTCTGAAAGCAATTTATGATGTGGCAGGGCAGGAAAATATAGACAGTGTAATGATCCATTATTCTGTAGGCAGCGGCTATTATTTTACAATGAAAGGACCTATGGCGCTGGATCAGGAATTTATTGATAAGGTAAAGGCGCAGATGCACAGGATCGTGGACGAGAATCTTCCCATTGTAAAGCGAAGCGTAAGCACTAGTGAGGCAGTTGCACTTTTTCATAAGCATCATATGTATGACAAAGAGAAGCTGTTTAATTACCGCAGAAGCTCTGCGGTGAATCTTTACAGTATTGGAAGTTTTGAGGATTATTTCTACGGTTTTATGGCGAACCATACGGGATATATTAAGACGTTTGATCTGTTTTTGTATGAGGGTGGTTTCGTACTGCAGCTTCCGACTCAGAATGAACCGGACCGGATACCTGAATTTAAACCGAGGGAGAAGATTTTTCGTGTGCAGAAGGAATCTCAGGAATGGGGAGATAAACTGGATATTGCGACAGTTGGTGATCTGAATGAAAAGGTTACCAGAGGCGGTATCCAGGATATTTTGCTGATCCAGGAAGCTATGCAGGAGGCAAAGATTTCGGAAATCGCATCTGAGATTGCCGCAGCCGGAAACAAGAAGTTTGTTATGATCGCAGGTCCGTCTTCTTCCGGAAAGACTACGTTTTCACACAGGCTGTCTATTCAGCTGGCTGCCCATGGAATGAAACCGCATCCGATCGCAGTGGATAATTATTTCATTGACAGGCACCTGACTCCTGTAGATGAGTTTGGGGAAAAGAATTTTGAGTGTCTGGAAGCGATTGATGTGGAGCAGTTTAATAAAGATATGCTTGAGCTTTTGGAAGGAAAAAGGGTAGAGATGCCGGTTTTCAATTTCAAAACAGGAACCAGAGAATATAAAGGTGATTTTCTGCAGCTGGATAAAGACGATATTCTGGTGATCGAGGGAATTCATGGATTGAATGACAGGCTCAGCTATGCGCTGCCAAAGGAGAGCAAATTTAAGATTTATCTCAGCGCTCTGACTCAGCTGAATATTGATGAACATAACAGGATTCCTACTACGGATGGCCGTCTGATTCGCAGAATTGTAAGAGATGCCCGCACCAGAGGGACTTCCGCAAAAGAGACAATTGCAAGATGGCCGTCTGTGCGCAGAGGTGAAGAACAGAATATCTTTCCGTTCCAGGAGGATGCAGATGTAATGTTTAATTCTGCGCTGATCTATGAACTGGCATGTCTGAAAGTATATGCGGAACCGCTTTTGTTTGGGATTGCCAAGGACGAACCAGAGTATACAGAGGCGAAGAGGCTGCTGAAGTTCTTTGAATATTTTGTTCCGGTGCCAAGCGAGGCAGTACCGAATAATTCGATTTTAAGAGAATTTATCGGTGGAAGCTGCTTTAATGTGTAAAATACTAGTACAGCGTTTCGTAAATAACTATACCAATCGCGTAGGATGCGGATTCGAGTGTGCTGGTATAAAAACGCAGGCGTAGCGGGCTACGCTGAGGCTTTTAGACCTGTGCAATCGGATTCGCAGACAAGTGAGTGGTATAGTTATTTCGAAAACGATGTACTAGAATTGAGGAGTGGGTTATGGATCGCTTAGCACTTATTTTTGATAAACCAGCAGAAGCCTGGAATGAAGCGCTGCCCCTTGGAAATGGAACCATGGGAGCAATGTCCTATGGAAGATTTCAAAATGAAAGAATAGAATTGAATCTGGATTCGCTTTGGTCTGGAAATGGAAGAAACAAGGAAAATCCCAACAAAAATGTCGACTGGGATCTTTTTAGAAAACACATTTTTGCAGGGGATTACCAGGGAGCAGAGAATTATTGCAAAGAAAATGTGTTAGGAGACTGGACAGAAAGCTATCTGCCTGCAGGAACGCTTTCCATTAATGTGAAAGAACCCATTCAAAATGGAAACAGCTTTTATAGAAGAGAACTGTGCCTGACGAATGCAACTGAAAAAATAGAATTCTGCCAGGATGATTTGATTTATCAAAGAGAATTTTTTGTGAGTATGTCAGAACCAGTGATGGCAATTCATTATCATACTTCTCCAAATTGCAATCTTGAAATGTCAATAACACTGGAAAGTGAAATAAAGCACAAATCTGCTTTTTTTGCAGAAAATGGAATTATATTAGAAGGGCAGGCACCCATTTATGTTGCACCACCTTATTATTCCTGCGAAGTTCCTGTCGTTTATGAAGAGGGGCAGGGAATCCGTTTTGCAATTGGATTATATGTACAAACGAACGGTGGAAATGTATATCAGCAAGCGGATAAGCTTTTTATAAATACTCCAAATGATGTGTATATTTACGTGTCCGGAGTAACTGATTTTAAACAAAAAGAACTCTTTTTTTCAAAAAGAAACTGTATGATGGAAAACATCCAGCACATTCAATATGAAAAGCAAAAAAAGGCGCATATGGATGTATACGCAAATTATTTTGATAGGATGCATCTTGACATTAATTATACACCCGATAATGAACTTGCATTAAAAATGTTTCATTATGCCCGCTATCTGATGATCTGTTCATCTGTACCCGGTTCACAATGTACAAATCTTCAGGGAATCTGGAATCACCATATGCGTGCTCCCTGGAGCAGTAATTATACTGTAAATATTAATACGGAAATGAATTACTGGATAGCAGAAAAAGCAAATTTAAGTGACTGTCATATGCCTTTGCTTGAACTTATAGAACGTACCTCAAAAAAAAGGTGAAAAAACAGCTCAGGATGTTTATCATCTGGCTGGCTGGGTAAGCCACCATAATCTGGATATTTGGGGACACTCAAGCCCGGTTGGACAATTTGGACAGGACGAAAATCCCTGTACATATTCCATGTGGCCGATGAGTTCTGGATGGTTATGCTGTCATTTATGGGAACATTACTGCTATACATTGGATGAAGCTTTTTTAAAAAAGAAGGCATTTCCGATTATACAAGGGGCCGTAGAATTTTACCTGGGCTATCTGGTACCTTATAAGGGATATTATGTAACTGCTCCCTCTACTTCACCTGAAAATACATTCCTTGCACCAGATATGACGACACATGGTGTTACGTTTGCGTCAACAATGGATATCAGCATATTGAGAGAACTGTTTGGATTATATTTAAAAGCATGTGAAATTCTGGGAGTAGAAGATTTTACAAATGCAGTCAAAAATGTGCTTCAGAAACTTCCTCCCTATAAAATTGGGAAAGAAGGGCAGCTTCAGGAATGGTTTTATGATTACCCGGAAGCAGATATCAATCACAGACATATTTCTCACCTGTTTGGATTATATCCTGGGAACCAGATTCATAAAGAGAATGAACCTCTTATAGAAGCCTGCAGAACTTCTTTGGAAAGGCGTGGGGATAAGGGAACCGGCTGGTGTATGGCGTGGAAAGCCTGCCTGTGGGCAAAACTTGGAGATGGAAATCATGCCCTGACTTTATTAAAAAATCAGCTTCGCTTAACAAGAGAAGAAGCATGCAGTCTGGTAGGTGGCGGGATATATCCGAATATGCTTTGTGCCCATCCTCCGTTTCAGATTGATGGTAATTTTGGATTTGCTGCTGCTGTGCTGGAAATGCTGGTTCAGTATGAAGAGCAGAAAATTGTTTTTCTTCCGGCATTACCAGATGAATGGAAAGATGGGATGGCAGAAGGCGTGAAAGCACCTGGTAATATCACACTTAATTTCAAGTGGAAAGAAAAACGGGTTACGGAAATAAATCTGAAATCTCCAATTGATGCGAAACTGGTAATCTTATATAATGGTATGGAAGAAGAAATCGTCCTGAATGCTGGAAGCAGTTATCAGAAGACGCTAGATATAAAGAATATATTATGATATATGAAAGGCTAGGATATCTTGTGATTATAAGACATCCTGCTGTTTTATATCAGATTACCTGCTTATAGATGAAATCGTTTCCCATATTCAGAAGGTGAAATTCCCATACACTTTTTGAATAATCGACTAAAATAAAGTTGATCGTCAATTCCTACCATAACGGAGATCTCCTTCAGGGAAAAGGTATTCTCCTTTATCAGTGTAGCAGCTTTTCTTATCCGCAGATTGTTTAAGTAACTGGTAATACTTGTTCCTACTTCGGACTTGAAAACACGGCATAAATAGCTAGTGCTGAGATTGACATTTGCCGAAATGGAGGATAATGTGAGACGGTGCATGTAATTATTTTCTATGTATGTAAGGGTTTTGGCAACATCATTTTTATAATGCCCCTCACTATGAAGAAAGTCCTGATATGTGGTCCTGGCCTCTTCATAATTTTTCAGATTTTCTTTATATGGCATATCTGGTGCAAAGGCTTGGTACATGGTAAAACGGTTATACAGCTTTTTTATCAGCTGTTCCACTTTTACTTGACTGCACATTAATTCTTTTTGGGAAAATACTACGAGCGCATTATGGGCACTGAGAACAAGAATGTATGGCTGTAGCACTCCCTGAACAGCATCCAGTATCATATCTCGCAGCAGATTAGCTGATATAGAAAATGCATCATTTGATAAAAATTTTTCAAACGTTACATAGCATACAGCACAGGAATGTTTCATAAATCCAAATTTTTCTGCTCCATATCTTTCAATGAACGAATCGAGAGACTCTTCTCCCTGAAAAAAAGGAGAGAAGATGATCGGTTATGGGTTCAGTGATGTCTGTTTTCAGAATGGAATCTTTTCGGTCAGCTGTATTTTGCATTTTTTTTTGTGGTTTTGTTCAGACAGGCAAGGAGTGTATCTGGTTGAATTTTGATTTTTAACAGATAGTCCGCAGCACCTAAAAGCAATGCACTTCTTACTGAATCGAAGTCTTCGTAGTTGCTTAGTACCAGTATTTCTCCGGGATATTCTTTTTCCTTCAGAAAACGAATTAGTTCCAGTCCGTCCATTTCAGGCATTTTCAGGTCAGTGATAATGATATCCGGATGATGTTTTTCAATCAGTGGAACAGCCTCAAGACCATTTGATGCTGTTCCACAAATGAAAAAACCATGCTCTTCCCAGGGAAGAATGGAGCGAAGCGCAATTTTTACGATTGGTTCATCGTCAATAATTAATATACTGTACATAAAAGTCCTTTCTGTGGGCAAAAGTGGTTGTGATTTTTAGTTGTTATAATCTTTTGACAGTTCTTGTACATATAGTAAGGGAAGAGTCAGCGTACATGTGGTTCCTTCTCCAGGGTGACTATTGACCTTAAGTCCATATTCCTTTCCAAAATTCAGCTGTATTCGGTCATTTACATTGGTAATTCCAATTTTTTTCCGGTTTGTATGAGGTTCCAGCGCTGCAGGTGTCACTTCAAATCCTTTTCCATTGTCACAGAGTTCTATGATAAGATGATTGTTTTCTTCCCAACAGGTGATTAGAATTTCCATAACGGAGCCGTCATCAGAAGAACCATGCATAACAGAATTTTCTGCAAGGGGCTGCAGGATTAGTTTAGGAACAAGGCAGGAGAGCAGTTCTTCCTCTTCTACGTCAAAAGAGTACTCAAAGCTTCCGGCATACCGGATTCTTAAAATCGCGAAGTAGTTTTCCAGGTTCTCAAGCTCTTCCTGAATGGTTATATACTCGTTTTTATTAGTCAGTGTATTTTGCAAAAGACTGCTGAGGGCCTGGATTCCATCACTTACAATCTGGTCTTTATGCATGGCGGCTACAAAGCGCAGACTGTTTAAAGTGTTGAAAAGAAAATGAGGATTTAACTGATATTGAAGCATCTGTAGCTCCAATTCTCTTTTTTTCTTTTCCTGGCTTTTCTGTTGTTTCATCAGGCTCTCAATGGTATCTGCCATATGATTCATGCTTCCGGAAAGATCGGAAAGTTCGTCTTTGTGGTCATCCTGGATCCGTACGGAAAGATTTCCCTTTGATAATTCCCTGCAAAAATCCAGCATGCTTCTGATGGGGGAGGTAATTCCAGGATACACCATAGCTACAATTCCAATGCAGAGTAGAACAAGGAAGAATGCCACAGCCAGGTATTTTCCAAAACATAGTGTTAACTTCAGAATTAATATAATGATATGGCATGGTATATACAAACAGCTGGTTCAGGTTTTTATTGAAAATATAAGTAACCAGCTGTTCTTCGCCATTTTTGTAAATGCTGAAAAAATCTGTTCTGTTTGGAAGTCTTGCTTGAATATTTTTCAGCAGCTTTTTTTCGGTTTTTTTGCCCCAGTTGAATACTACGATCCCAGGAAGAAAGGATTGTTCCATCCATATTCAGATACATAATATTGGAAGAGTCAGCCAGACCTACTGGTTCCAGTACTGTTTTGGAAAAAATTTTTTCATCAATGGAAATCAGGGTATAACCAATTACACGACTCTGACTGTATTGTTCATAAATTCTTCTTCCAAGAATCAGGATGTCCCGGTTACGGTAAGTATGTGCGTATGCCCATACATCCTGATTTTCTTCTTCAAGACGACTCAGGATCCTGCTTACATCATCCGAATATAACCCATCATACTACCCAAATCATAAAAAATATTCCCATCTGTATCATATACTGTAATGTTTTTTGCCTGTGCAGGATAGATGATTTTACTTCGAATCATATGTTGGATTTCATTGATGGCTTGATTCTTTTCCGTATCTGTCATACCCTTTTTCAGAAGACCGTCCTTGATTTCCTGACTGATGCAGATGGAGCCGCAGAGATACTGATACTTTTCAATCTCACTTACCATATTCAGATTGATCATGGATAAAGTCTGTGAGATGGAAGTGGAAAGTTTTTCCCGAAGCGCTTCTGAAAAAATATGAAACGAATAGAAGCTGATTCCTGTTAATGGTACAATAGAGATCAGGAAAAGCGCTATGATCAGCCTGGTTCTAATACTGAATTTTCGAAATCCCTGATATCGTTGTCTTTTTTCCATGCCGCTGTCCCTCATTTCTAAAAA
>ENA-OQKW01000228-OQKW01000228.1-human-gut-metagenome-genome-assembly--contig:-NODE-228-length-15432-cov-2.555439_pt1 | contig 15432 bp, 14 predicted proteins | sample MGYA00242657_ERZ504815 | MGnify/ENA primary metagenome ERZ504815 (study PRJEB26092, sample SAMD00036404) | human gut metagenome | host: Homo sapiens | study: EMG produced TPA metagenomics assembly of... | reverse complement strand
ACTTGCGAATGGCGTAGAAGAGCTCGTCCATACCCTTTTCCTTCATGATTCGGCCCAGATACAGGAAGTGAAATGCTTCATTTTCCGGATAGGCTTCGTACTGATAGAAGTCGAGAGTGATGCCGGCTCCGGAAAGGATCGTCTGCTGCTTTGCCGGAGTGATCTTCTTTTCCTGGAAGAGTGCTGCATTTCGCTCATTTTCAAAGAATACGGTCTTTGCGCCCTTTAAAGCAGTGCGGTACATCATGGTTACGACCTGGGAAAGTCCCGGCTTTTCAAATGCGGTGCCAAGTCCCTGTACATTTACGCAATATGGAATGTGCAGGCGTCTGCACGCATAACCGGCATAAACATTTGGCTTAATCGAATAAGTGATGACCATGTCCGGCTTTTCTTTCTTTAACATGGCACGGTACTGCTTATATAAACGCAGATCTGTCATCGGATTGATGCCGCGGCGGTCAACCGGAGTCTCGATCATATGGCATCCCATATCGGCAAAGTCTTTCTCGTGGCCGACAAATGGAGTGCTGATATAGACCTCTGCATCTTCCATCAGCATCTGTATGAGTTCTCTTCGGAACTGCCACAGCATATAAGAATGATTCGTGATAATCATTACTTTTTTATTTTCTTTTCTCGCTCCATTGTTCCTGTTCCACCTTCTACAACGCCGCTTCCACGGAGTACGGAAAAAATGGTACCAAAGACGCACCGGATGTCCATCGCAAGTCCTGCTTTTCTTACGTACTCTCCGTCAAGCTTTGCTTTTACGTCTATCTCGAGTTCGTCACGTCCATTGATCTGCGCCCAGCCGGTAAGGCCCGGCTTTACATCATTTGCACCATATTTGTCTCTCTCTGCAATTAAGTCTGTCTGATTCCACAGTGCCGGTCTTGGTCCGACGACTGCCATATCGCCTCTTGCAATGTTGTAGAGCTGAGGCAGTTCATCTAAAGAAGATTTACGCAAGAAACGACCCACCTTTGTGATATACTGCTCCGGGTTATCCAAAAGATGCGTCGGTATGTCATGCGGAGTGTCAAGCCGCATGGAACGAAACTTATATAACTGGAAATATGACTTATGAACACCGACTCTCTTTTGTGAAAAGAATACCGGTGCCCGTAAGCCATCTTCTAACTTAATAGCTACCGCTATCGCCAGAAATACCGGCGACAGCACAACCATTCCCACTGAGCCAAGGATCATATCTACCATGCTCTTAGTTTTTAAATAATTTTTCATATGTCTCTATCCCTTTACTATAACCTGAGAAAATACAATTAGTATTTCTCCTCATACTCAACTCGTTTCTTTTCGTCATCTCAAATTCTATAGTTTTTCACTCTAGTTTCATATTTTATCACAATTTACATGATTTGGCAATTTTCTCTATATGATATGCAGCTTGAAAGATTTTGCAATCAGTTCTCTTTCGTCTCTGTAAATACCTCTTTTTGATTTACCGCACCTGTCTCTTCTTCCGGTTCATCAAACTGTTTTTCATAGCGGCTGTAATGTCTATATCCGCCATAACGACCATATCTTCCATAACGATAGCGTCCATAGTATCCATAACCATATCCATATCCACCACCCGTAGAGCGGTCGCGGTTTAATACATAACCCAGCATATGGATTCCACTCATCGAAATGTTCTCCACACCCATACGAATTTGGCGCATCTTTGCATAATCATAGCGGATCACATAGACTGCAGCATCCAGATATCTTGCAAGTACCGGCGCATCTGCAAGCATCTCAGAAGGAGCCGTATCAAATATTACAAGGTCTGCTTTCTTCTTTAAAATGGAAATGAGTCTCTCCATCTGCTTACTCTCAAGCAGGTCGGAAGAACTTCCTTCTTTCGTTCCGCCATACAGAATCCGCAAAGATCCCGGGCACTTCTCAAGTTCTACCGTTGTCATTGCTTCACTGATCTTCACCTTACCTTGAAGCACCGCCTGAAGTCCGGGAAATTCTCCTTCCTGATTCATGGCTTTTTGCAACAGATGGTCTTCTCATATCACAATCTACAAGTATGACATTTTTCCCTAGTTTTGCCTCTATGATTGCCAGATTCACAGAAAATGCCGTCTTTCCTTCTTCCGGCACAGAGCTGGTGACCAAAAGCGTCTTAAACTCCTCTTCCTCCATCTGTTTCATTACCTTAATTCCGACCTTTCTGAACGCTTCCAGATATCCCTGCGGAATTCTTTTATTTAATACATTGACTGAATTATAAAAACTTTCTTTATTTCTCTTCTTTACATGTACTTCCGGCAATGTTCCAAGATCAACCAGATTCAAATGGGTCTTAATCTCCTTACCTGTCTTCACGGTACGTCTGGTAAGTACATAAAGAGACAGAATCACAAGACCAATAATGGCACCCTTAAGTGCCCCTCTCTTCCAGGAAGAAGAAATGACTCCCTGCTTTGTCGTATCATCCGGAACACCTGTTTCATCCAGGATCTTCAGAGTCGTATTTCCAAGTACGAACTGTGCCACTTCCGGATAATTTTTAATGACTGACTTTAATGTCTTATAGGAAAGTTCTGCATTCGTACCGGTAACGGATATCGTAAGCATATTCGTTCCCTCTTCCGCCTTAACAGAAATGGATCCTGGAACAGAGTCCAGCTTCATATCCTTTGCTACCACATCTTTTAGCACACCACTTGTCAGTATGTATGGGAAAACATCCGCCATCTGCTGTGCAGACGCATTGTTCTGGTAAGCCGGACTTCCATCAATTGTCGTTACTGCCACCGTCGCTGATGCCGTATAGACAGGGGTATAATTCTTTCTTGCTTTGATATAACTATTCAGTCCAAAAATCAATGCGAGAACCAAAACCAGCCACCACATTTTCTTGATTCCATATTGGAAACTACGAAGGAATTCAATCAGATCAATCTTCTCGATTTCACCCTGTTGCTCCTTCCCAGATTTTTCTCTCATCTCATCCATGTCTGCTATACCTCTTTATTATTCGTATATTTCCCATAACGTCCATATCGCCCATATCTGCTGTACTTGCTGTAATGATCTCCCACCGGGCTGTCCGCGATACTCTGAAACGTCATGACACCATTTAAAACAACTCCAAGTACCTTGGTATGATTGTCACGGAAATCATCCATCATCTCGTTGATATCTTCTGCAAGTGTAACGTTCTGTCTGGCAACGACCATGACGGCATCTGCATGCTGTGCAAAAATCTGTGCATCTCCGATCATTCCAGATGGTGGTGTATCGATAATGACGTAATCCACAATCTTACTGCAGGCTTCTATAAGAACCGGAAGCTGTCTGTTTCCAAGCATCTCTGTAGAAGCAGAATAGGACACCTTTCCACCTATAAATCCAAGCCGCTTACGCTCCGTATTTAACAAAATGTGATTGGCATCAATTCTGCCTTCTAAGAATTCTCCAAGCTCATTTTCTTTTTTCGGACTCATTCCCAATAACAGATACTGTGCAGGGCATCTGATATCGCCATCAAGCAAAATGACTCTCTTGCCTTTTTTCGCAAGTGTGATTGCAAGATTCACTGCCACGGAGGACTTTCCTTCATTCTCACAGACACTCGTAACTACCAGGACCTTACCGTTGATCTTTGACATATGGTATTCCACCCTGGCCGCAAGCATCTTAAAGCTTTCCACGAACCGGAAGCTTGCCAGAGGGTTATCCACCAGAACTGCCTTCTTCCGGTGCTTGATCCATTCCTTTATCGTCTTATACTTCCATTCATAACTAATCGCTCCAAGACTTCTGGCATCGAGCTTTTTCTCTACTTCTCTTTCCTGCTTCACCGTATTATGCATATAAGACCAGATGGCAAATAACAGTATGCAGACAGCCATTCCCAGGAAGAATCCCTTCTTTGCCATCTCACCGTTCTGTGGTGGATTGACCGGTGCATACGGAATCTTCGGATCTTCCAAAACATCAAGCACTGTCGTTCCAACTGTATAATAAGAAATGCTGGTGTAGTTGTCCATCACCGTTTTGATAATATCAATCGAATCCTTTGGCGAATGTGCAGTAACAGAAAGGGTCAGTATATTCGTTCCATTTACAACATTGGCACTGATATCCGCATCAAGCTTATCCATATCCAATTTTTCACAGATTGTCTTCTTCATAATCGTACTTTCCAGAATCTTCTGGAATGTTTCTGCCATCGAATTGGCAGAAGAAAGATTATTGTATGCATTGGCATTCGCTCTGGATGTGATAACAAATGTTGCCTGTGTACGATAATTCGGAACATATTTCATGCTGCTTGCCACATAAAAAAGCATTGCACCGGCCAGCGCTCCCAGCAGGATGACCCACCAGTTTCTAAAAATATCACAAACCAATGAAACCGGTTCAAATTTTGTCTCCGTCTGTGCGGATGCATTCTCCCGATTATTTTCCATCTTCATTTCCCTCCACAACTACAAACATCTTTGTCACAGCCGTCAAAGTTCCATCTCCGGTATACGAAAATTCTACCGGATATACTCCAGGCACTTCGTAATTCACCTTCCGAATTCACACTAATCGCCCCCATGACACCGGCATCTTCATTACACTCTGTAATCTGCCCATTCTGTTCCAGTCCGACCACATAACCCATCGGATCTATCATATTTCCAACAGTTGTATAAACAATATACTCCGATAATGCCGGATATTGCTTTATACTTTCGTCCTCATTATCCGTAATCGTAATCTCAAACGATACCGAACAGACATCTCCCGCACTGTTGCTTACCTGTGCCGTAACCGGATAATCTCCCGGCTGCGGATTATACAGGCTGTCATTCATTGAAAGCTTCACCTGACTGGTCAGGTCTCCATCGAGACAGTCTGTTGCACTCAGATAAGATACAAAGTCTGTATTCGCCGCTTCTGCCGCGCTACATCTTGGTGCATGAAGCATCTTAATCCGTGGTGGCGTATAATCACTATATTTCACCGTTCTTTTAACGTTCCCATCTGGTTCGATTTATCAAAAACGACATAAGTGACGGTGCGTTCATTACCTGAAATAAAATGAGAGATGGAAGAAATACGAACTTCCTTCGTCAAATCCCCATCCCTGTTATCCGTAGCATTAATTCCCTTCATCAGTGCCTCTTCCTGATCATCATTGACACTGAGTACAAGCTCATCCTCACTACAGGTAATCACCGGAGGCACATGGTCTTCCACCATCTTCACCTTTATAAAAAATACAACGAATACCGCACATGCCAACACAAATATCAGACATATGGCTCTTCTCAATCTAATCATGTTTTCTCCTTTAATCAAAATAGTATGGTAAAAATGGAAGCGGCTCCAATTCAAGTACCGGCTTATCCTGACAGATTCTGCCGGGATTGTCTCGAAACAGCACATCCAGATGCCGCTTTGAACAACATTCACTAAGTGCTTCATACGCATCCATCAAAAAAGGCGTCCGCTCCACCGCGCTGTGTGCATCACTTGCCACAACCGATACCAGATGGTGATGAAGCAGACGGTATGACGTCTCCCTTGCCGACTCACCAAACCGTCCAAGAAAACTTCCCTTATTGACCTGAATGGCATATCCCTTCTTCCTCCACCGATATACAATCTGCGGATCATCCTGCACAAAATAATAACGCTCCGCATGCGCAATCACAGGCTTTGCACCAACTTCCCTTACCTTACCAAGAAGCCTCGTTGCAAAGTCCGGATCCTCATCAAATGCAAACTCCATCAGAATATAATGGCTCTGATTGATCGTCATTACCTTTCCATCTGCCATCTGCCGTGGCAGATCCTCTGTAGAAAATGCCTCCATCCCCGGAAAAAGCCTGATTGGAATCTTCTCTTCCTTAATCGCCCTTGCGGCCTGATTAAACGTATTCACATAATGCTCTCCAAATGCATTATCATACAGTCCCGGAATATTAAAATGCGGTGTTGCCACAATTTCTGTTACTCCGCTCATAGCAGCCAGCCTTGCCATCTCTATCGTATCTAAAATATCTACTGCTCCATCATCCATCCCCGGCAGGATATGCGTATGTATATCAATCATTTTACCACTCTCTACCTTAAAAATACCATTGCCATTTTTGTCAGCTTCCTCTTCCGAAAGCTCTGTCACCCTGGTATCCATCACACGGTATACCCGTCTGCACATATTTAACACACTTGGTCTGTGCGTTGTAACAATACATGTTTTGTTTGGTTTCTGTGTCATAATATTGCGAAGCACCCTGCGCTCCGTCTCCACATCCAGTGCGGAAGTAGCCTCATCCAACAGCAGCACCGGCGCATCTCTTAAGAGTGCCCTTGCAATCGACAGCCTCTGTGCCTGCCCTTCCGACAGTCCACGGCCACGCTCGCCCACATTGCTATTTATCGTGTCCGGACGCTTCTTCACAAAGTCCCACGCACACGCAATCTCCAATGCTTCTATCATCTCTTCCTCTGTCGCATCTTCCTTTACCATCCGCAGATTCTCTGCGATGGTTCCCGACAGAATCGTATTGCCCTGCGGAACATATGCAAACAGGTGTCTCGTCTCTGCATTTAGTACCACTTCCATGCCGCCTGCCGCAGACATCACTGCCTGCCCGCTCTGCGGATGAATCAGCCCCAGAAACATACGGATTAATGTTGTCTTACCCTCTCCGGAAGGACCCACCAGTGCAACAATCTCACCCGGCTTTGCCTCAAACGAAGAATCTGTGATCACACGCTCTTCCTTCACATAAGAAAAATCCACATCCCGCAAAGAAATGGAAAATCCATCTGCCGCATACGCATCAAGCACCGAACTCTCTGTAATATGTACTTCCTTTGGAAGCTCCACAAGCTCACGAATACGGTGCGCCGATACTGAACTGTTTAAAAATGTCGGAACAATCGTCACCAGATTATTAAATGCCGCCGACAGATTGCTTCTCTGCTGCAGAAACAATGTCATCGTACCATATGTAATATCATGCGTCCACAACCGGAACAGACAATATCCAAATGCAATAAACTGCACGACCATTCCAATTCCCTGCAGAACTACATTCGTCTTAATCGTAAAATAATTATACTTCAGGCTGTCATCCCGAAACCGCTTCTGCCACCATCTCATCTTCTTACTATAATGCGGCGCAATACCAAAAGATTTGATCGTATCAAAGTTATAAAACGTCTCGACCTCAAATCCCATCAGCTTACTGCTCGTCTCGAGCACCTTCTGGCTAAAGTCCCTCTGCTTCTTCAGCACCGTTCGTGACAGCAGAAGAAGAAACGGCGCACTGCCAAGCGCAATCAGAGCCATCACCCAGTCATAATGCAGGATGACCATAAATGTCGCCACCAGCTTATAAAGTGCAATGATAATCGTCGGAAGCCAGCTGATGGCATTGCTGCTGATCGTACGAATATCGCCATTAAAACGATTCAGAATGTCTCCATTGCTATACTTACTGATCTCCATCCAGTCCGCATCAATAATCTTATCAAAAATATCCGCCTGAATATCATTGTTAATATCAATACTAAAGCTTCGTGGAAACCCGGTTGATCAGGCTCTCAAACAACAGACTGAACACCTGTCCGCCAACCATCACAAGAAACAGCACTGCAAGCTTTACTCGTCTGATAACCCGTAATGATATCGATCAGATACTTACTCGCCACACTGCTCGCAAGTCCAAACGACGTACTTAAGATTCCCAGCACAACATAAAACAGAATCGCTCCCTTATACCTTGCGCTATACCCAAGAATCCATCTCCAGTCCTCTAAAATCTCCGAAAATGTACCATCTTTCCATCGTTTCTTTAATATTCTGACCGATTCAAACTGCGTCTTCTTCTCTCTCATGATCTGCCTCCTCTAAAAGAAGCTTCGTATAAAGAGCCATCACCGGTCTTCGAAGTGGAATCATATGCAGCCACACATGACGAAAGAACTCCCACCAGAAGTCCCCCGGCTGTATCGTCTTTCCCTTTCTTATGACTTTCGTCACAACCGCAAATATCTGTTCCCCTGCGACCGGTCCCTCAATCATACACTGCGCATCACCCACGATATAATACCCATCCGGCTTCACATGGTGAATCCTGTGCATGATATACTGTCCGTTTCTTCTTTTAAAGAACACCATATCGCCCTTCTTCAGTTTTGCCTCCGGCTTCCGAAAGAAGATCGTATCACGCTCATGAATCAGAAATGGCGCCATACTATTCCCTGCAATCCGCATGCTGACTTCCCGTCCATCATCCGTCAATTGCTTCAGAACCGACACATATTCTCTTGTATCTATCACCTTCATATATCTGTCCCCTAATCTATCACATGATACTTCCGAAGAAGTTCCACACGTTTATTTCCAATCTCTAAACTACTCTGATCCTCTGTATGCTTCCTGTCTGCCGCATATCCAAACAGCCGCATCACCCATGCTGCCGGAAGCAGCCACGGATACTTACAGAGCCACACATAATGCCCCTTCATATAAGAAACACCCGGAAACAACGATGACCAAACCGACGACGCCGTCGCCTTTTTGCCTCTCCTAGCAGCTTCCAGCGTCATATTCGCGCTGTGCCTTCTCGCCATCGTGCTCCCGCCATACACACCGCCTTCCAGCAGATCCACAAGAAGCGGCATACAGTCTACACGTTCCTGCGTATAATCCACATATCCGGTTTTCTCCCAGGAGCATCCCAGATACTCTCTGCCAATCTTTGCCAGAGCACTGAAAAATGTATCCATCCGAAGCTGTGCAAGCTTATCCTGAATCTCTCTCCAGTCAATCCGCGTCGTGTAATGCTTTGCCATCATCACCATATCACAGACCTGTCTGATCCCAAATCCACTATGTAAAAAATGCTTAAAGCTATGGCAGATCAGATAAAACATATGGTCCGTCGGCGAAAGTGTCTTAATATCCACTCCCTCAATCTGCTCACAAATGCATCGGTCAAACACCCCTGCAAACTCCTGATTCAGATGACCATATGCACCCTCGCCTTCTGCAAACAACGAAAAGTGTAGCTCTATGTATACCTGATTCCTCGGATTCCGATATGGAATCTCATACGGCAGATTATTAAGATCCAGCGCCTGCCTCTGATATCCTTCCTCTAACAAAATGCAGTCAAAGGTCTCAAACTCTTCCTTCCTAAGCAGCAGATCTTCATCCGCTGATATCCGAAAGTCCGGCTTTTCATAAAAAGACCGGCAAATCAGCCCCTTCACAACCAGTGGATGCACGCCTTCCTTCTGAAGCTTCTGATACAGCTCCAGAAAACCAGCCGTCCTTTGCACCTGCAGCATCACTTCCGCAATCGCACTCTTCTTCCACTTCGCAGCAAGTGGCGCATTCTCCTCTAAAAGGAGCACCGCATCTCTCCGGATCATCTCATATATAATTGCTAAAATCTTATGCATCGCAGCAAGGTCACACAGCTCCTTTAGCTGTGAAAACCTTTCCGGAAGATGGTATTCCTCATCCCCCTGCATAAAGCACCGAAGTGCCTGTAACAGCTCTTTTTGTGTATTCGTCATCATACCCCTGTTTCCTGTTTCTGATATTCTTTCTCCATCTCTTCTAGGAACACCTCTGTCTGCCGGCACAAATACTCCGGCTTCTTATAACTGCATCCGCCCCCTTCGGCAATCGTAAGTGCCCCACACATCATACACGCAAAACGCTTCTTGCAGTTCTTGCATTCCGATGGCAGCAAAATCTCATCCGTCGCCTGATAGATTAACTTCCATGCATCCGAAAAACCAATCTCAAATGGTCTGGCTACCGGCTCATTCATCATGCCGCAAGGCGTCATTCGTCCGTCCCATGTCATCCAGAACGACGACCGTCCCGCCATACATCCCATCTTCTCATCCGGAGTACGCTCACACTCTTCCTCACCGCCCATAAAGTCATCTCTTCCTTCATGGAGTGCCTTTAACCGAATCGCAAACTCCTCCTTAGACAGGCGGTACATATCCGCCTTCGCCCTCGCTCTTCCAGCCTCTTCTGCTGTAAAACGCACTTCATCATCCGTCACGCCGTTCTTCGCACTACGTACCGGTGGGAACATATAAGTCGCCGCATTTACCTGAATCTCCCTGCTCTTACCAAATGCAAAGATATCCTCCATATCATCCAGATTGTACTTCGTAAAGCTCGCATTGATATTCACAAAAATGCCCGCATCGTGCATCAGATCAATCGCCTTCGTAGCTGCATCATATCCGGTCGGATGTCCACACAGCTTTTTATAAGTCTCATTTCCACCACCATAAAGTGTCACATTCACCTTCATCGGCGGATCCTTCTTTAACCACTCCACGGTCTCCTCATCAATCAATGTCGCATTCGTATTAATCGAGATCAGTAGCCCCAGCTTCTTTAACTCCGTATAAATCTGTCTAAAATCTTTTCTAAGAAATGGTTCCCCGCCAGTCAGCAGCAAGAAGAGCATTCCCTCTTTTGCACATGCTTTTCCCATCTCAATCCATTCTTCTGCTGTATACTCTCTTCCCCTCGCCCTCATCTCTGCTTCACTCATTCGAATGTAACACATCCTGCAATTCATATTGCATCTCGGTGTCAGTTCAAATGTACCGGAAAGCGGCACTTTATTGTGTGCTGCCTTCTGATACAGATATTTTCTAAGCTGTGCCTGCATTGGTGCCTGTTGTTTCTTCATAAACTTATTCCCCAATCTCTTTTAATTCTCAAGTATCTGTACTCCCATAATCTGACTGCTGTCCGGATTAAAATGTGCCGCAACTGCCTCTGCTTCCTTGCCTGCGCCCACATTTTCAAATGGTGTACGGTAAGTAATTCCTCCAAGATAAGCACCGCCAATCTGCATATACTTATAATATACATAAACGGTCTTAAGCTCTTTGTCCGTCTTATTCTTCAGTGTAATCTTTCCATTCTCAGTCTTTAACTCTACTTTATCCTCTTCGAGCGTCGGCTGATCCATATATCCCGTAGCCGCATTGCCATATGTATAAGTATCTTTATCTGAAAACTCCCGCTTATTGCTCTCAAGTACCAGCGTAGAAGTTCCCGCCGGAAGATTCGTCACCTTAAAACTCGCCGTCTCATTGCTATTTACCTGAAAATCAATCAGCGCCACCTGAAGCATCTGGTCAGAATTGTTCGTAATCAGCATAGCTGTTACGTTCTTGGTCGCCTCGTCACTTCCATCTTCTATAAAAGAACCGGAATAAGCACCGATGGACTCAACCGTGAGGTTCGGATCGGAAAGGACGATTTGCTCTGCTTTTTCCGTCTTGTCTTCTACACCTACTTTGGCTGAATATCCCTGAATCTTACTAACATCCAAAGTATCCTTTCCAGGTTTAACAATTTCATATTCGTTGGTTTCTTTTGTTTCTTTCTGTGAAGAACTCTTATCTGCCTTTAATGCAAAAAGTATTACAACTCCCACCACTATTATAGCTACTGCAACAGCAATTATAATCCCTAATTTCTTTTTCTGTTTCATCGTGCACTCCATTTTTCTTATATTTTTATCTTTTACTATAAACTATCTTCCAATAAATTACAACCTATCTCTCAATTACACTTGCTACATTACTCTTAGTTGCTCTAAATGTAACTTTATAAGTATTTTTCTCCCAAATCCTTGTGGACTACAGGAATCTGATAGAGATCTCCATTTGCATAGTAGGTATCAACCGTTCCTACTGAAACAGACTAAGAATCATTGTTTATAACTCTTTTAAAATCTCGTTTTTCACCGTATTTACTGCGTCCTGATCCGGGCGACAGGAGAGATGGTAAACGGCACATTTTCAATCAAATCCTGTAATAAATCCAGAAATCGAATGACGTATTCCTGATTCCATGCATTTACTGTTGACTCGCTATACAATCTCACAAATGCATCTTTTACTCCCAACCTTTTAATTTTATTATCTTTACCTTGATCCAAGATAACAATCGCTTTGATTGGAGCTGAGAAATTTGTATATATTTTCGATGTACCAGCATATGGAGAACCATAAACCATAAACTCTCCTTTTTCTTTTCTAATTAAGGCCCTGTCGCCGTTTATTACTTCTGCTCCTTCATATTTTTTCCACAAATCAGCTTGCGTAGATTTTCCAGTTCCCGATGGTGCAGAAAATAATATTCCTTTGTCTTTCCAATTTATCACAGATGCATGAAGTTGAAATCCCTGATTTATTATGAAAACAAGCTCCATTGCCAACATTCCTGAAATATGGAATTCTCTTAACAATTCATCCTTGTACTCTTTTTGTAAATATATCTTAAAAAGTGAAAAATCCTTTTTACTATAAGAAAGCATCACATATTTTTTTTCTGTATGTACGCTCCAAAAAAAATATCTTTGAATCGTTTCCTTCGTCTCGTATATTTTAGACTTTCTATCATCGAACAATAACTTTCCTTCTATTTTCCAATTTCTGGAACATTTCTATTGTATACTGAGCATTGATTTTCTCTGCATATTCAATACGATAAATTTCCATTTCATAGAATTTTTCGATAACAAACGGAGCATTTATCTGAATAACCAAATTTGCCAATTTAAAATAATAACGATACATTCTTATCCTTTCATCAAAAAAGGAGCTATGCATTTATACATAACTCCGTTTTATCTTTATTTGCTATGACTGGAACAAAGGACTACCCTGTGTATGATAGCATATTGTGTCATTATCATCATCTGCGTTCACTGTACACGAAAGCTTCTCTATAAACTGTCCTGCTTCAATCGCAGCTAATGTAAATGGATCAAGTTCGTTACTCCATTCATCATAATTAGCTGAATAACAAGTGTCTCTTAGATTTGTTTTCACTGTACATGAACCAGCAATAAACTGGTTAAGCACAAAATCTTCTATAGCAATTTCAGGTTTTCTGTATTGTTTTTTCATTTCCTATCTCCTTTCCAAATTATTCATATTCAACTACTTTTCTATCTAACCATGATAGATGTTGAATATGGCATATTGGTCAATGAGCCGTTCACTACAGCATCCACACTGTATTTTGCCTCACCTCTTTGCTTAATAACTTTAAATGTTAATTTCCACTCTTTGTTTCCATCTGCATCAATAGAACTTGTCTTTTTCGTAAATGATACAACTGCTCCTTTAGGGTCTGTAACCTGTACATCTGTTGCCTCTTTTTTGGTGACAACTGTCATACTTACATATTTTCCTCTTGTTACATTTGTAACTCCGAATTTAGCGCTCAAGACTGCCTCATCATTTCCTGTCAGAACATTTCTTCCTGCCAGATTATATCCCCTCTTTGTCAGCTGGCTTGGTTTGCTCAGTGTCATGTCTGCTGCACACTTGATATTTGTCAGCGATATAATATCATAATTGTTAAAATCTTCCGTTGTATTCAACACAATTACATCGTAGTTGTCTGCTGTCCATTTATTTTCTTTAATTACTTCTTTCAGATCAATATCATAATACATATCTGTTGATGTGTTGATGGTATAACTCTTTACTGGCTTATATGTTGTCTCTTTTACATCATCCGGTTTTACATAAACAGTAAATGCCTTGTTTGCTTCAACTGAATCTTCATCTTTTGTACCTTTATCTGCTGATACTGATTTTGCACCAACCTGAAGTGTCCAGCCTGTATCGCCTACAGGTGTAGAAACCTTAAATGCCACACCATTATCAATTGGCAGATACAGTTCATTATTTGGTCCTGCTTTCATGACATCTGCTAATGTTTCTGCACCTAAATATGCACCAATCTCTGGCTTCTCTGGAAGATACTGCTCTACTGCTGTTGAACCACCGTCAATCAGGAATCCATTATTTCCATCTAGCGTTACAAGATTGATTGACGGACTACTTCCTAATAACATTCCTCTCAGTTCCTGCACTTTTGTATTCTTCTCTGTCTCAAGATAAGCACTCTTGTCTGCCAGTGGATTATAGATTCGTACACCATCAATATAGATGACCGACTGTCCTGTGTAAGTGCTCAGTGCTTTCAGATATACTGTATAGGTTCCTCTTTCTTTTAATGTAGTGCTGATAACCGGTACCTGATACAGGTCACCATTACTATAGAACGTATCAACAGGAATTGATTTTACCAAATCTTTGGCTCCTGCTTTAAATACTGCAGGGTTACTGAAAAATGTTGCATCTTTCTTTCCCTTGTATACATATGCGATAAGACCTGCTGTATTCTCGTTTGTTCTGGATACAATGTCAAATCCGTCTCCTGTGAAAGTGAAATATGCTCCATCTCCATTATGCATTTTTGTAGCACTTTTTCCACTTTCTTCCAAGTCACCCTTGTAAGCATTGTCATGTCCGTAATTTTCACTCTGGTCATTACTCTGTGAATATGTTGGGTCATTTGTTGGCTTTGAGTTTGTGTATACAATCTTTACACTACTGTCATCTGTATTATTGGATGCATTGAAGTTATCTTCATAGTAAACAACGTTTGCCGGCATTGTCTTAATTGTACCATGTACTGTTGTACCAGTTTCTGGGTTAGTATCATCCAATTCTGTACTCACCTTAGCAATATTTGCTGTATATTTGTAATTCTCAGCCTTATCCATGAATGCAATAGGCTTGAATGTTACTGCGCTTGCTGCTTTTCCATCTTTATCAATTTCAATATTAGAGCCGCTAATTGTAGTTTGTGAATTTTCTTGTGCTGGAGTGATTTCTCCTAACTTAGCTGTTGTAGCCATAGTACCTGTAGCCTTTTCATTGTAGAATATACCACCCTGGAATAATCCGTCTCCTGTTGTTGTATCTGCAATGTTTGACTCTAAACCGTAATCGAATACATAAACCTTATTAGTTGCCTCATATGTAAGTACAGTAATTTTACCTGCAAAATTACCCTTATCAGTAGTGGTTCCCTCGTAATTTACATCATACTTTTTATTTGAAGATGTTGGTGTAAATTCACCCTTTCCATCTTTATTTACATTAGTTGTGATATCTTTATCACCTGTAATTGGAGCAGTCAGATCTGTAATAGTTACACCATCAGGTGCATAAGTAACTGTCTTTCCAGCTTCTGCATAGATTACATAATCTTTTACAGTTGTTTTTGTCTTATTTGTTACAACTGCTGCAGATGTAACCTCGGCTTCAATTTTACCAGTTACATCAGATGTAGTTTCCTGTACCCATGTATCGCCTGCTTGTGGGCTATCTTCAACAACCTTATAAGTAGCACCTGCTGGAATACCTGCAAATGTAACTGTGTCACCAACTTTTAATGTGAAGTGTCCATTCTCATCTGTTGTTCCATTTTGAGTACCAGTATATTCCAGTTTATATGAATCATAGTAATCGTGGCCTGTCAAATCTACCAATACTGTAAATCCAAAGGTTTCATTTTCTGGTGCATATCCTTCATATTTC
>ENA-OQKW01000226-OQKW01000226.1-human-gut-metagenome-genome-assembly--contig:-NODE-226-length-15505-cov-4.180518_pt1 | contig 15505 bp, 16 predicted proteins | sample MGYA00242657_ERZ504815 | MGnify/ENA primary metagenome ERZ504815 (study PRJEB26092, sample SAMD00036404) | human gut metagenome | host: Homo sapiens | study: EMG produced TPA metagenomics assembly of... | reverse complement strand
TCCTCAGAGGCTTTTTGGGTATTGCATCCGGTGGAAGCTGCCGGCGGCAGGGACTGCAGATAATGTGAGAATTAATCTTCGATATCGCGGGTAATATTGCGAACCCAGATGTACTTTTTATAATGATGATAAACGGCAGGAAGCTTTACAATTTCATCGAGATTTACAATGCAGTAAACCACCATAACCGGAAGCTTCAGCCAGAAGGCGGCAAGAAAGCCAAGCGGTACAGAAAAGCACCACATAGCGCCGATGTTTCCCTGCATATCAAATTTCGCATCGCCTCCGGCACAAAAGATACCGTCGAGAACGGTGGTGTTGACCGATTGTGCCATCAGGTTCAGACCGCAGAAGAGAAGCATGTACTGCAGGTACTCGGCTGCGGTATCGGAAAGTGGGGCAAAATGAACGATGGCTGGGGAAATGAGCATCAGCAGGCCGCCGGTCACAATGCCGATGGCAATGGAGAGATGGCTTAAACGTCCTCCATACTCGCGGGCTTTTTCCAGCTCGTTCGCGCCGAGCAGATTTCCGATCAGAACCCCGGCACCACCGCTCACACCGCGGATCAGGCAGGAGAGGAGGCTCTTGGCAATCGAGGTGATGGAGTTTGCCGCAACGGCATCGCTTCCCATATGTCCCATGATAACGGAGTACAGAACGTAGGCAATTCCCCAGACGAGGGAGGCCGCAAGCACGGGAAGCGTGTAGCGCCAGAAGTCTTCTGAAAGTATTTTCCCTGCGGAAGAGAAGAGGCGGTTCCAGAGAATCCGTACACGCTCCGGTTTCTTTGTCTCGAGATAAGCCCAGATCAGTTCCACAACGCGGGCAGCTACCGTTGCATAAGCTGCTCCGCGGATCCCAAGTGCCGGAGCACCGCAAAGACCGTAGATGAGGATGGCATTTAAAATGATGTTCAGTACAACCGCAGTGGAACTGATGCGGGAGCTGACTGCTGCATGACCGGTGTTTTTCAGCAGGATCAGATAGACCTGCGAGATACCGCAGAGTACGTAGGAGAGTGCAACAGCGCGTAAATACTGGCTTCCGCTTGCAACCAGGGCCGCATCATTTGTAAAGATGCGCATCAGCATTTCGGGACAGAAACCGGCAAGGATGGTAAACAGGCCGGAGAACAGCAGGTTGGTGCGAAGTGCGATCGGAATCACTTTTTCGATCGAAGCGGCATCCTGTTTCCCCCAGTACTGCGCTGCCATAATACCGGCGCCCGCCGCGATGCCTGAGATAAAAAGGCTCAAAACAAACTGCACCTGTCCGGCCAGTGAAACAGCAGACAACGAAGTCTGATCAATCCAGCCCAGCATGATCGCATCCGTTGCGCTGACGAGAGCCAGCATAAAATTCTGGATCGCAATCGGAAGGACGAGGAGTTTTAGTTTCTGGTAAAATTCGTCCTTAAAATTCATTCGTGTTTTCATAAAAATTCCCCCAAAGTATAAATAGTAGTTTTTGCTGTATTATAGCGGAAAGAAAATGGAAAAACAATGGCTAAAACAAGCTATTTTCTGGTCAATGTTGACATTCCCTGTATAATATAGAAGAAAAAGAACTTTTCCGGTGCCCGTGTCCGGTACGCCGGAAAGCGGAGAAGAAGTTTGATCAGAAAATCAGGTTTCCTTCAGCAGAAACTCCAGGATTTCTGCTATCAGAATAAATATGCCGGCAGCGGCTGTCTTTATAAAATCCAGAAATCCATGCAGGAGCTGGAGAAGCTTTTGAAAAAGAAAGATAAGAAACGGAAGTAGGTTCGGCTGCCATTGGAGCCGTCGTCGAAACAAACGGAAATATACGAAAAAATTGTGAAATTTAATAGAATTATAAGACCTGTTTTCGCTGTTTTTAACAAAAGTAAAGAAACAGTGAAAAAAAGGTTGCTTTTTTCGGCAGAATCCTTTATAATCTTATTTGTGTTCAGCGAGTGGATCATCCAATGAAACACAGAAAAACAAAAGTAAGCGCCTTTAGCTCAGTTGGTAGAGCAGTAGACTCTTAATCTATTTGTCCAGGGTTCGAGTCCCTGAAGGCGCATCGAAAGCACTGTTTTTGCAGACCTGAGAGCTGCGGGGACGGTGTTTTTCTTGTTTTACGGGCGGAATACCGAAAATCTACGTATCAACTTTTCCTATCATCATAGCATCTCCAAATGAGAAAAACCGGCAGCAGAGGGATCCTTTCTGACATGGATCTTTCCGCTGCCGGTTTTGTCTTTCAGAGCAAAAAATTTAGTAGTTCTTCAGCCCGTTCGCCGAATCAATAATGATCTGGCAGCCCGGCTGAACATTTTTCAGAATCGTGATCATCTGGTCTTCCGGGACAGAAATGCATCCGCCGGTCGGCCGGTTTGTGCTGCAGTGCAGGAAGATGGCAGAACCGACACCCGGAGTGCAGTTTGGATTGTAATCGAGGGACAGAACGTAATGATAGGCCGGATTGATCTCGATGATGTGCTCCGCGGAATTCCAGGCTTTCGGTGTTGTCTTCGTCGTGACGAACTGATTGTAGTATCTGGAATTTACATCATCGACCCAGTAATACGTATCATCCACCTGGGTATAGGAAAGTTCCGTTCCGGGATTCGGGAGAATGCCGAAGGCATACGTAAAGCTGAACTGTCCGCGCGGTGTTTTGCGGTTCCATTCGGTAGTTTCGCCTACACCGCCGTATCCGACATAGCCGCTTGTACAAAGATCCTCGTTCCAGGTGCCGTCCGCATCTTTCGTTACCATGGCCACTGTCACACTGGTGCCGCCAGAACTTTTCTTTTCATTTTCAAATCCCCCTTACATGCAGAAATGTTTTTTACAGAAACCGTGCCTCCATCTTACAGATCGGGTTTCCGATTGAGGAAAACTTCTCCTCATATTCCGTCATTACATTTCCTTCTGAGAGAACCACATCGTGGTGCAGATCGTATGTGAATGCAGTGAGTTCCCATCCCTCTGCATTTTTCATCTCCTCAAGAGAGAAGTCAAACAGATCTTTATTATCGGTTTTGAATTCCAGTGTTCCGTCCTTCTTTAAAATCTTCTCGTACCGTGCAAGAAACTCATGCGACGTCAGTCTCCGCTTCGCATGGCGGTCCTTCGGCCACGGATCAGAGAAGTTGAGGTAAATGCGGTCCACTTCGCCTTCTGCGAATACTTCCGGAAGCTGGCGCGCGTCCATGCGGATGAAAACAGGTTTTAAGTTCTGTTTCTAATTTTTCACGTTTCTGTACCGCGCGGAGCAGTACGCTGTCGTACATCTCAATACCAATGTAGTTGATCTCCGGATGCAGAACCGCCATATCCATCAGGAAGCGTCCTTTTCCCATTCCAACCTCAATATGAATCGGATTTTCATTTCCAAAAACCTCAGCCCACCGTCCCCGGCAGCTCTCCGGTTCCTGCACAACGAACGGACAGGAAGCAATCACATCTTTTGATCCTCTGATATTTCTAAGGCGCATATGCGTAAAATTCCTTTCTTAAGTGATAAATATTAGAATAAAAGCCAATCATATCTAGTATATCATAGCTCCCGAAAAAGCAAAACAGAAAAATCCCGTTTTCAAATTTTCGAAGTTTTCAAAATACTGTATACAATATCAACCTGCACATAGCATTTCTTATCAGCAATATGACAATCGGATTGGATCCATATCGAAATCATATGAGGGGCCATCTTTTGGCTATTGATATTGGAAAGAAAAAATATGACCCATTGTCTATTTTTAATCAAAAAGTCGATCGAAATCCCACTTTTTTTTACGATTTCAATATGTCAACTTTGGAAAAAAAGGTGTAGAATACTAACAGCAAAGATGCAGGAGTTTCTCCTGTACTTTTTGCCCTGTATATCAAAATTGGTCAGTGGACCAGGTTTGATTGTTATGCAAATATCATAAGGAGGGAAAGCGATGCTATGGAATCTGTAATTAACAAACTTGCAGAGATCGAAACGGCTGCTACTAAGATTATGCAGGCTGCCGAGAATCAGAAGAAGCTCCAGGATGAGCAGCAGGAAGAGCGGATTGCAAAATTCGATGCAGATCTGGAAGCAGAAACGGCAAAGCGGATTGAAGAGATTACAACGAAACTTCATTCTACTACAGATGCGGATCAGAAAAAGCAGCGGGACTCTGCCGCCGAACTTCTATCTTCACTGGACGCTTATTACGAACAGAATCACGGAACACTGTCCACGCAGATTTACGAAAACATTATAAGGAAGTGAAACGATGAGCGGTCTATTATCCTACAGCGGCCTTACCACAAAGATAAGAGCCATGCAGAGCCATCTTTTAAACGACCAGAATTTTCGGGAAATCGTGGAACTGGAGAGTGTACCGCAGGCAGTTTCTTACCTCAAGCAGCATAAAGGCTATGAGGATCTGTTTGAGGGCTACAACGAAGCTGACCTTCACCGGGGTCAGATCGAGAAAATGCTGCGCCTGACGGTGTACCGGGATTTTTCCAAGCTGTACCGTTTTGCAAATGTAGAGCAGAGAAAGTTTCTTGCACTCTACTTCAAACGATACGAAGTGTCCGTTATCAAAGAATGCCTGAACACGGTATTTGATCACCGTGATGTGGTATTGAACCTGTCCATATTCGACGAGTTCTTTAACAAGCATTCCCAGCTGGACATCAATCTTCTGGCGTCCTCCAGGACGATCGAAGAACTGATTGCGAACCTGAAAGGGACAGAATATTATGCCCCGTTGTCGCAGCTCGCGGATATCGAGCGTCCGACCCTGTTCGACTATGAGATGACCCTGGATCTGTATTACTTTGCACAGATGTGGAAAGACAGATCAAAAGTAGTGACAAAGCGGGATCTGGAAGAGCTGACCGCTGCATGGGGAAGCAAGTTTGACATGCTGAACCTTCAGTGGATCTACCGTTCCAAACGCTATTATCACATGACCAGCGCACAAATCTACGCCCTGCTGATTCCGGTTCATCACCGGCTGAAAAAGGATGTGGTAAAGGCACTGGTAGAAGCCGAGAATATGAGTGCATTTTCCCAGCTGCTGGAACAAACCTATTATGCGAAACGGTATGATTCCTTCAAGGTCGATACGCTGGAATCCATGTATGCAGCCATTATGAAGCACATACTTTCCAGTGAATCCAGACAGGATCCTTATTCCGTTGCCACAATATACTCATACCTCTATCACAAAGAGCACGAGGTAAACCGGCTTATTATTGCACTCGAGTGCGTACGTTACCGTATCAGCGCTGACGAGGCAATGCAGCATATCGCAAAAACTTAATACACGGGGAGGTGTACTCATTGATTGTCAAGATGAAATTTTTGTAGCATCACCGGGCCGAAAGCCGACATTGACCGTGTGGTCAACACTTATCTCTCAAAATATGAGATACATCTGGAAAACGCTCTGACGGAGCTGTCTACGATGCAGAATATCACACCGTATATCCAGATCAACCCATACAAAGAGACCTTAAAACAGGCGGAAGATTTTACAGCACTTCTGCCGGAAGAGAAGCGTACCACCACGAAAAGACTTTCCCTGGAAGATGCCATCAACTGTGTCCATGGTTTGGATCACACCCTTGGCCAGTTGAACCAGGAGCGTACAGAACTGGAAGCAAAAAAGAAAGACTTGATGGAAAAAGCACAGAAAATCGAGCCGTTCCAGGATCTGCACTGCAATCTTTCCTCCATTCTGGATTTCCACTTTATTAAATTCAGATTCGGAAAGATCACAAAAGAGTATTACAACAAATTTGAGAGCTACTGCTATGAGAACAGCGATACGGTATTCTACCGCTGCCATTCCGATGAGCAGTATGTATGGGGCATTTACTTCTGCCCAAGAGATCAGGTCACGAAAGTGGACGCCGTATTCTCATCCCTGCACTTCGAAAGAATCTACGTTCCGGACGAGTACAGCGGAACGCCGGAGGATGCTTACGCAGCACTTCAGGCAGAAATCAAAAAGACAGACGATGCACTCAGCGAGTGCTCACGGAAACTGGCAAAATGCCTTTCGGATTCCGCAGAGGATCTGGTTGCAGCAAAAGAGCAGTTAGAGCAGCTCTCCGGCAACTTTGATGTCCGTCGCCTGGCAGCCTGCACGAAATCCAAGAAGGAAACCTTCTATATTCTGTGCGGCTGGATGTCGGAAAAAGATGCCGATTCCTTCCAGAAGGACATCGAAAACGACACAAATCTCTTCTGCTTTATCGAGGATGATGCAAACAACGTTCTGCGTCAGCCGCCGACAAAGCTGAAAAATCCGAAAATCTTCCGTCCGTTTGAGATGTACGTGAAGATGTACGGACTGCCAAATTACAATGAAATTGACCCTACGATTATCGTAGGACTTACCTATGCATTTATTTTCGGAATCATGTTTGCCGATGTAGGGCAGGGACTGTGTCTGCTGATTGGCGGCGCACTGCTGTACCACTACAAGAAGATGGATCTGGCAGCGATCATGAGTACCTGCGCGGTATTCTCTGTGATCTTCGGATTCTTGTTCGGCAGCTTCTTCGGATTTGAGAATGTCATACCGGCCCTCTGGCTGCATCCGAAGGAAGCGATGACAACGCTTCCGTTCATCGGTTCGATGAACACCGTATTTGTCGCAGCGGTTGCATTTGGTATGTTCATGATTCTGACAGGAATGGTTCTGCATATGATCAATGCAGCAAGAAACCATAAGCTCGGCGAGCTTCTGTTCAGCCAGAACTCCCTGGCAGGCTTCATTTTCTACGGAGCCCTTGCCGTTACACTCGTTCTCCTGTTCAGCGGCCATAAAGCTCCGGCTGTCGGCGTGATGGTAGTCATGTTCGGTATTCCGCTTCTTGCGATCTTCTTAAAAGAGCCACTGGAGCGTATGGTAGAGAAGAAGGGCAATGCATTTCCGGAGACCGGAAAGGGAATGTTCTTTGTACAGGCATTCTTCGAACTCTTCGATGTGCTTTTGAGCTACTTCTCCAACACAATTTCCTTTGTCCGTGTCGGCGCATATGCAGTCAGCCATGCGGCTATGATGGAGGTTGTCCTGATGCTCGGCGGAGCAACAGGCGGCGGCAGCATCAGCTGGCCGGTTATTGTTCTCGGAAATGTCTTCGTTGCCTGCCTTGAGGCACTGCTGGTAGCGATCCAGGTACTGCGTCTGGAGTATTACGAGATGTTCAGCCGGTTCTATGAAGGAGATGGAAAACCGTTTGTTCCGTTTTTGAAAAAAGGCGAGAAATAAAAGAGGATTCAGAGCCATGCAAAATGGAAGCGAATATGGCGGGAAGCTGTATCGGGAAAAAGTGAAAATGGCTCCGGATCGCAGCAAAGAGTAAATTTAATGAATTAACTTCAGGAGGAAAACTATTATGAACTCAGCATTTGTACAGGTACTTACTGCAATCGCAATGGTATTAACCATCGTTGTTCCTATGACTTATTACTTCAAAGGTGAGCACAACAAAAATCGTTACAAAAAATCTCTGGCAGCCAATGTAAGCGGCTTCTTCGGCCTTCTGCTGATCGCAACCGTTGTTTCCTTCGCAGGCGCAACAACTGCATCTGCTGCAACAGAAGCAGGCGCTGGTCTTGCAACCGGTCTTGGTTACATCGGTGCAGCTCTTGTTACAGGTCTTTCCGGTATTGGTTCCGGTATCGCCGTTGCATCTTCCGCAAGCGCAGCTCTTGGAGCAATCAGCGAAGACGGCAGCATCTTTGGTAAATCCATGATCTTCGTAGCTATGGCCGAAGGTATCGCTCTGTATGGTCTGATCATCTCCTTCATGATTCTTGGTAAACTTTGATTCCAAAACCGGAAGGTATTGATCTTCACCTTAAGTTGGAGGAATCATAAATGAAAATGTTCTTGATCAGTGATAACGTAGACACTCAGACGGGCATGCGCCTGGCCGGAGTGGAAGGCGTTGTCGTTCATGAGCGCGAGGAGCTTTATGATACACTGCAGAAAACACTGGCAGACAAAGAGATCGGAATTATTCTCCTTACAGAAAAGTTCGGGAAGGAATTCCCGGACATTCTGGAGGATGTCCGCCTCAACCATAAGCTTCCGCTGCTCATTGAAATTCCGGACCGTCACGGTACCGGAAGAGCGCCGGACTTTATCACTTCCTTTGTAAATGAATCTATTGGATTAAAACTGTAAGAATGCCCTGGAGGTGACACACATTGACTACTGAGGAAAAACTTCAGAATTTTTATAATCATTCCCTGGACAGTGCAAACCGTGAAGCAGAACGTGTGATCGGCGATCACCAGAAAGCTCTGGATAAGATCTTCGAGGAGCATAAAGCAACCGCAAGACGTCAGGCAGAAGAAGAAGTTGCTGCCGAGACCGAGAAAGCAAAACGTGATGTCAATAAGACACTGTCTGCGGATCAGCTTCATATCAGACGGAAGCTGTCCCGTAAAAATCTGGAATTAAAAGAAAAACTGTTTAAAGAAGTTCGTGAAAAACTTACCGCTTATAAAAAGGATCCATCCTATGAGGAGTATCTGGAGCGCAAAATCCGCGAAGCCGTTACGTTTGCCGGAAATGACAAACTGACCTTATATCTGGATCCGTCAGACGAAGCTCATAAGGCTTCCCTGGAGCAGAAACTCTCCGTAACCCTTACCATTTCGGCCATGCCGTTCCTTGGCGGCGTGCGCGCGGTCATTCCGGAGAAAAATATTCTGATCGATAATTCCTTCGAGACCCTTCTGAACGAAGAGCGGGAGAATTTCATCTTTCACGGAGGTGTAGAGCATGAATAAAACCGGAGTTATCTATGGAATCAACGGTCCGGTCGTATATCTGAAAGGAAACACCGGATTTAAAATGTCCGAGATGGTTTACGTTGGTAAAGAACGTCTGGTCGGCGAGGTTATTGCCCTGACAAAGGATACCACCACAGTACAGGTTTTCGAGGAAACCACAGGACTGAAGCCAGGCGAAACAGTTACCGCATCCGGAGATGCCCTCTCTGTTACACTGGGACCTGGAATCCTGAACAACATTTTTGACGGTATTGAGCGTCCGCTGTCCGAGATTGCAAAGCAGTCCGGTAAATACATCAGCCGCGGTCTTACCGTAGATTCTCTGGATACAGAGAAAAAATGGGATGTCCATGTAACTGTTTCGGAAGGCGAAGAGCTGATGGGCGGCGCAATCATTGCAGAAACACAGGAGACCCGTTCCATCGTACACAAATCGATGGTTCCGCCGGATGTCAACGGCACGGTTATCTGGGCTGCCAAAGACGGAAAGTACACCATCCTTGACCCGATTGTAAAACTGAAACTGGAAGACGGCACCGAAAAAGAGATCACACTGGCACAGAAATGGCCGATCCGTGTACCGCGTCCAACCCTGAAAAGATATCCGGCATCCGTTCCGCTGATCACAGGACAGCGTATCCTGGATACGATGTTCCCGATCGCAAAAGGCGGCACAGCAGCCATCCCTGGCGGATTCGGTACCGGAAAAACCATGACCCAGCACCAGATCGCAAAATGGTCTGATGCCGATATCATCATCTATATCGGATGTGGAGAGCGTGGAAACGAGATGACACAGGTTCTGGAGGAGTTCCAGGAACTGATCGACCCGAAGAGCGGCAACCCGCTGATGGACCGTACCACCCTGATCGCCAACACATCCAACATGCCTGTTGCAGCCCGTGAGGCATCTCTGTATTCCGGACTGACACTGGCTGAGTATTACCGCGATATGGGCTATGATGTAGCAATCATGGCAGACTCCACATCCCGTTGGGCAGAGGCACTCCGTGAGCTGTCCGGCCGTCTGGAGGAAATGCCTGCCGAGGAAGGTTTCCCGGCTTATCTGGCATCCCGTCTGTCCGCTTTCTATGAGCGTGCCGGCATGATGCAGACCCTTTGCGGCGCAGAGGGAAGCGTATCCATCATCGGAGCCGTATCTCCGCAGGGTGGTGACTTCTCCGAGCCTGTTACCATGAACACCAAACGTTTCGTCCGCTGCTTCTGGGGACTGGACAAATCTCTGGCTTACGCCCGTCATTTCCCGGCGATCCACTGGCTGACCAGCTACAGTGAATACCTGCAGGATCTGTCGCCGTGGTACAAAGATCACGTAAACAAAAACTTTGTAGATATGCGGAACCAGTTAATGGGAATCCTGAACTCTGAGAGCTCCCTGATGGAAATTGTAAAACTGATCGGTAGCGATGTTCTTCCGGATGACCAGAAGCTGACCCTGGAAATCGCCAGAGTTATTCGACTGGGCTTCCTGCAGCAGAACGCATTCCATCCGGATGACACCTGCGTATCTCTGGAAAAACAGTACAAGATGATGGAAGTTATTCTTTATCTGTACAAGAAATCCAAAGCGCTCGTGACGATGGGCATGCCAATGTCCGTACTGAAAGAGGACAAGATCTTCGACCGCGTCGTTTCTATTAAATACGATGTACCGAATGACCGTCTGGACCTGTTTGACACATACAAAAAAGATATCGACACCTTCTACGATAAGGTACTCGAGAAGAATGGTTAAGGAGGGAATTCATCATGGCAATTGAATATTTAGGCCTTAGTGAGGTCAATGGCCCTCTGGTTGTTCTGGAAGGTGTAAAAAATGCTTCCTACGAGGAAATCGTAGAATTTACCGTAGACGGCAATGAGAAAAAACTGGGACGTATCGTTGCTGTATACGAAGATAAAGCCGTTATTCAGGTATTTGAGGGAACTTCGAGCATGTCTCTTACCAATACCCATACCCGTCTGACCGGACATCCGATGGAGATCGGACTTTCCGAGGAAATCCTGGGACGTACCTTCGACGGTATCGGAAAACCGATCGACCGCATGGGACCGATTGACGCAGAGGTAAGAAGAAACGTCAACGGCCTGCCGCTGAACCCGGTTACCCGTAAATACCCAAGAAACTATATCCATACCGGTATTTCTGCAATCGACGGTCTGACTACCCTGATTCGTGGCCAGAAGCTGCCAATCTTCTCCGGAAACGGACTTCCGCACGACCAGCTGGCAGCACAGATCGTACAGCAGGCATCCCTTGGAGATTCTGATGAGAAGTTTGCAATCGTATTTGCCGCTATGGGTGTTAAATACGACGTAGCAGAGTTCTTCCGCCGGACCTTTGAGGAAAGCGGTGTATCTGACCACGTTGTTATGTTCCTGAACCTGGCAAATGACCCGGTTGTAGAGCGTCTGATCACTCCGAAGGTAGCACTGACAGCTGCCGAGTACCTTGCATTCGAGAAAGGCATGCATATCCTGGTTATCCTGACCGATATCACATCCTTCTGCGAGGCTATGCGTGAGGTTTCCTCCTCCCGTGGAGAGATTCCTTCCCGTAAAGGTTATCCTGGATACCTGTACAGTGAGCTGGCTACGCTGTATGAGCGCGCCGGAATCGTACAGGGCGTAGAGGGATCCGTAACACAGATTCCGATCCTGACCATGCCAAACGATGATATCACGCACCCGATCCCTGACCTGACCGGTTACATCACCGAGGGTCAGATCGTACTGGACCGTCAGCTTCACGGCCAGTCTATTTACCCGCCAATCAGCGTACTGCCGAGTCTTTCCCGTCTGATGAAGGATGGTATCGGTGAGGGCTACACAAGAGCGGATCATCAGGACGTAGCGAACCAGCTGTTCTCCTGCTATGCAAAGGTAGGAGATGCGCGTTCCCTGGCATCCGTTATCGGTGAGGATGAGCTTTCTCCGATCGATAAACAGTACCTGGTATTCGGTAATGAATTCGAGCATGAATTCATCGGCCAGGGAATGGATGAAAACCGTTCCATGGAAGATACGCTGAACAAGGCATGGGAGCTTCTTGGACTGCTTCCGAGAGAAGAGCTCGACCGTGTCAACACCAAGGTTCTGGATCAGTATTATCATCCGACCACCATTGATGCAGTAGCAAAAGCAAAGGCAGAAGCCGATGCCATGAATGAGTAAGCGAGAGGAGTGAGATCGGAATGGACCCGAATACCTTTCCTACCAAGGGAAACCTGATTCTTGCAAAGAACTCTCTGAAACTTGCCCACATGGGTTACGAGCTGATGGACAAGAAGCGGAATATTCTGATCCGCGAGCTCATGGGCCTGATCGATGAGGCAAAGGATATTCAGCGTCAGATTGATGTGACGTTCCGCGAAGCATATGCGGCGCTGCAGATTGCGAACATGGAGATCGGTATCACCAACGTACAGACCGTGTCCTATACCGTTCCGGTGGAGGAATCTATCCGGATCAAGACAAGGAGTATCATGGGCGTGGAAATTCCGCTGGTAGAGGCTGATCCGTCCGGACAGGCCCCGACGTATGCTTACTACAGCACGAAGGAGTCCCTGGATCAGGCAAGACAGGCCTTTGAAAAAGTAAAAGACCTGACCTTAAACCTTTCCATGATAGAGAACTCGGCGTACCGCCTTGCTGCGGCAATCAAGAAAACACAGAAGCGTGCCAACGCGCTGAAGAACATCACGATTCCGCATTACACCCAGCTGTCCAAGGATATCGCGGACGCACTGGAGGAGAAGGAGCGCGAGGAGTTCACACGACTGAAGGTCATCAAACAGAGAAAGAACAAGGCAAGCTGATAAGGCTTTCCCGGAATAGAGATGAAAAACCCGCTTGGGCCGCGAAGAGATTTGCGGTGCCGGGCGGGTTTTTATGTGTCATGCAAAAAATATGTTTTTGGCTGCACTTTTTGTGCGAAAATTTTATAAAAATTTTCTATCTTTTTAAAACGGTCTTTGCTATAATACGTAAGGCGATTGTAAAGAAAAGTTAAGATTTTGTAAGCTGTAATGTTTTTTGGAGGTAGGAAGATGAAACACAAGAAACAGAAAAAAACGAAAAAAGCAGGGCGCATTCTGCTGGCTGTGTTTGCAGTGTTGATCGGAACGCTTGGCGTGCTGCTGTTTACGTCCGAGCGCTGGATGCGGAAAACATGGCCGAATCTGAGCATGGAAGAGCTTGTTTACCAGTTAAAGGCCCCGATTGCCGGAACCAGCCATGATCTTCTGATGAGTTATATCTGCTCAAGTGCGCTGATCGCAGCGGCAGCACTCATCCTTCTGATTCTGGTCAGCATTTTTCTTCGAGAAAAACGCAAAGCCCATGTGGCGTTCGGGATGATCTGTATCGCGGCAGGAGCCGCCAGCATCGTCTATTCCATCAATGACGTGTGGGCAGCACTGGACGTAAAAGATTATCTGAAAAATCAGAGCACGTACAATACCGTGGTAGAAGACAACTACGTAGATCCGGACCGCGTGAATATCACGTTCCCGGAACAGAAACGAAATCTGATCTATCTCTATCTGGAATCCATGGAGAGCACCTACGCAGACAAAGCCTCCGGCGGAGCATTCGATAAAAACTATATCCCAGAGCTGACCCAGCTTGCCGCAGACAACATCAGTTTTTCCAATTCGGAGCTGCTCGGCGGCGGCCAGCCTACCGTAAACGCAACCTGGACCATTGCCGGAATTTTCGCACAGACCTCCGGTCTGCCTCTCAGCATCGGAATCCAGCGAAATGAGATGGCATATCAGACCAGCTTCTTCCCGGAAATCAATACCCTGGGTGATGTCCTGGCGGATGAAGGCTACAAGCAGTATTTCTTCATCGGTTCAATCGGACAGTTCGGCGGCCGGGAAGAGTACTTTAAAGAGCACGGCGACTACGAAGTAGACGATTACAACTGGGCTATGGAAAAAGGCCTGATTCCGGAAGGATATTACGAATGGTGGGGCTATGAGGATGAAAAACTACTTTTCCTTTGCCAAAGACCGCCTGACCGAAATCGCAGCAGAGGGAGAGCCGTTCAACTTCACCATGCTGACCGCAGACACCCATTTTGAGGATGGATATCCGTGTGAGCTCTGCGATGAAGAAAACGACGGTGACAACCAGTACGGAATGGTTCTGCACTGCTCCAGCAAGCAGGTCACCGAGTTCGTTTCCTGGATTCAGCAGCAGGATTTCTACGAGAACACAACGATCGTAATTTCTGGCGACCATCTGACGATGGATTCCGATTTCTGTGAGAACGTTGATCCGGACTACACCAGAACCGTATACAACGTGATCATCAACTCTCCGATCCAGCCGCAGCAGGAGAAAAACAGAAGTTTCACCACCATGGACATGTTCCCGACCACCATCGCAAGTCTCGGAGCTACCATTGAGGGTGACCGCCTCGGTCTTGGAACGAACCTGTTTTCAGGTGAACAGACGCTTGCAGAGAAGCTGACCTTCGACCAGCTCAATGATGATCTCTCCCAGAAATCCAAATTCTTCGAAAAAATGGAAGAGCAGGTAACCTCCATTTGGACCAAAACCGATGAGGGCTGGAAGTTCTATATCGAAGACGAAGACCGATGGGCCAAAAGCGAATGGGTTTCCCTGAACCCGCACCGCTATGCAAACGACACCGAGCAGAGATATTACATTGACGCAAACGGCTACGCCGTAAAAGGATGGAAACTGATCGACGGAAAATGGTATTACTTCTCCACACAGGGCAGCTACCGCCTCCTCGAAGGACCGTGCGACGAACCGTTTGAGGTGGATGAATCGCAGTATTCTTAAAAAATAAAAAAGAGAAGGATTTTCGGCAGCAAAAAGCCGGGAATCCTTCTTTTTTTAATGCAGAATTGTGCCGCTCCGCCTTTTGGCGGAATTTTCTGCATTTTTTGGTACAAAACGTATAAAGATTGTGAAATAAATAATTATCAATTGAATCATCTTACAAAACATGGTAAAATATGGCTATCAATCGGCGGACAAAGCGGAAAAAAGAAAGGGGATTTTAAAACAATGGGTTACAAATCAGACATTGAAATTGCACAGGAATGTACCATGCAGCCGATCACAGCGATCGCAGAAAAAGCAGGTATTGATGACAAATATCTGGAGCAGTACGGAAAGTACAAAGCAAAAATTGATTACAACCTGTTAAAAGACACCAATGCTGAGGATGGAAAACTGATCCTCGTTACAGCCATCAACCCGACACCGGCAGGAGAAGGAAAAACAACAACTTCTGTAGGTCTGGTAGACGGACTTTCCAGAATCGGTAAAAAAGACAATGGTTGCACTTCGCGAGCCATCTCTTGGACCGGTCTTCGGTGTAAAAGGCGGAGCAGCAGGCGGCGGATACGCACAGGTTGTTCCAATGGAAGATATCAACCTTCACTTCACCGGTGACTTCCATGCAATCGGTGCAGCAAACAACCTGCTGGCAGCTATGATCGACAACCACATTTTCCAGGGCAACGCTCTGAATATCGATCCGAGAAAGATCACCTGGAAACGATGCGTAGATATGAATGACCGTCAGCTTCGAAGCGTTGTAGACGGACTTGGCGGAAGAACAAACGGAATGCCGAGAGAAGACGGCTATGACATCACCGTAGCATCTGAGGTTATGGCAGTTCTGTGTCTGGCAAGCGACATCACAGATCTGAAAGAAAGACTTTCC
>ENA-OQKW01000217-OQKW01000217.1-human-gut-metagenome-genome-assembly--contig:-NODE-217-length-16166-cov-3.144710_pt1 | contig 16166 bp, 19 predicted proteins | sample MGYA00242657_ERZ504815 | MGnify/ENA primary metagenome ERZ504815 (study PRJEB26092, sample SAMD00036404) | human gut metagenome | host: Homo sapiens | study: EMG produced TPA metagenomics assembly of... | reverse complement strand
GCAAAGAGTTCAGAACATCGGCTGCATTTCTGCCAAATCTGGAGAGCTTAAAGACAAGCACATAGGAAACGCCGTCTTTGCAGTCCTGGATGTCGTTCAGCATCCGTTGAAACTCCTGCCTCCCTTGGATGTTCTTACCGGAAAATCCTTCGTCAGAATACTCCCCGGCAACGACCATATCCTCGTATGCCGCATACTTCCGCAACTTGTCCCGCTGGGCATCCAAGCTGTATCCGTCTACCTGCATGGAGGTGGACACTCTCGTATATAGATAACATTTAAGTTGCTTCTTTTTCAGAATCGCCACCTCCTTCGCTCATTTCTTTTACCATCAATCCCTCGTTGCGGATATAATACTCCAAAAGTCTAAGCACATAATCCGGTGCATGGCGGTTGTCCAATTCCCACTCGGTCATAGTCCGGTAAGGGATATGGACGAGCTTGCAAAAATCTTTCCGGTTCAGTCCTGTGCTTTCACGCAACTTAATAATTCTGTTTTTACAATCCATTCGTCTTTTCTCCAAAAAAGCAAAAATACACGTTGCGTACATATTATAGCATAGCCGCAACAAGTACGCAACGTGTAAATTGTAAATTTTTACGCAGCCTTATCCGTCAAAGGCTGCGCTTGCTTATCATCCTTGGAACACTCCACCGTTTGCGGAGTGTCCTGCTCTAATTTATCCAAAACCTGATGCCCGTACTTCTGGAGCATCTGGCTCATAACATCCACACAGCGGTCAAATGCCGCATTATATTTCGCTTCCTCATAATATTTCTTCAATAGGCGATTCCTCCATCAAAGTTCCATATCCTGTCCACGCTTCCGGGCAGGGTGTTTGTGTTCCTGCGTTTCCTTTCCTCTGATGAGGATAGAATTGATAAAAGCCCGAACCTTTTCGGATGCAATTTCCAGTGCATCCAGAAAAGGCTGGGCTTTCTGTTTCAGTTCCATATATTTTTCGTTACTGCTTCATACCGCTGTTTCCAGATGGAAACCGTCTTTTCAGCGGAAGCGAGTTTCTCCTTCAAGCGCTTGTTGTCAGCATTGGCGATAATGCCGTTGACCGCATAGCGTTTGAGCGTGTCGCATTCATCCGGTGTCAGCGTGATATTGTTTCCGAATGTGGCTTTTTTGCCCATTGTTTCAATCTCCTGCACCGTCAGAGCAACGGTCTTTGCTGTTTTGGTTTCCTTTTGCAGAGCTTCCAGTTTCTTTTTCTGCTTCTCCGTGGCAGCTTTGGCATTCTCCAACCCGCGCTCCGCCTGTGCCACCTGTCCGGTCACAGCTTCCAAACGCTGCTGTTCGGCCTGTACCTTGAACTGTGTCACCGTCAGATGTTCCTCGGTGCTGCCACGCTCTCCACGCTCCACATCGGTATATCCGGCAGCACGCATGAAATTAAAAAAGTCATCCTGCAACACGCTGTAGGATGACCTTAAAATCTTTTTTCCTTTTTCATTGAGCTTGGGATTTCCGTCCTCGTCAAGCACCGGTTTGGAGTCCCATTTCTTACTTCGGCTGACTTGTGTGATCGTTTCCTTTACCGTTCCCCGGAGAGCTTCATCCTTACATCGCTTCGACCAAAGGATCTGCTTTTCCACTACCGGAATATAAACCACATGGAGGTGATAGTGGTACACATCCTCGCCAAGAGCTTCGGACATTGCCCGGTTGTGCTCATCGGCGTGCATCACAGCAGAGAGGATATACTGCTCACCGCCTACGATCTCCACGGCGGCTTTATAGGCATCAGCATAAAACTGTTTTGCAAATTCATAGCCGCCGTGGTTGTAGAAATAAGCGGAGTTCACATCAAAAACCAACTCGCCGTATTTGATGGCATCCGGTTTCAGACCTCTGGTGGAGATCACGCCATCCTGTTCCATTTGCTCAAACATTTTCACATAATCATCGGTGGGAGTCTTGAAGTGAACATTCAGCGGAGTGCGTTCCGGCACAATGTCTTGATTGCTGTAACTGTCCTTTTCTCGCTCATTGTGTTCCTGTATTTTTGCCACATCGTCCGGTGTCGGTAAGTCCTGATTCCGGGCTACGGTGCGGTCTATTCCATCATTTCTTGCCATAGATTTTTTGTCCTTTCCTTAAAATTTGCAGACAGCGGGGAGCTGCGGAGAGGCACTTTTTCAAAGTGTAATAACCCACTATAACACTTTCATCCATACTGGCTGCAAAGTGCCGTGGGCTCTCCGAGGGCTCTCCCGAGGGGGAGTGCGGTTGCTGCGGCAACCTCTGCTGACCAATGCGAAAATGTCTGCAACTTTTCCCATGGTCAGCCCGTCTGCATGAAGCTGTTCCGGTGAACTTCTCTTTGCAGACGGCGGCAGCGAAAAGCGTATCTTTCACTGCCATCCATAGACAGCACTGCGGTGTGCCTATGGGGACGGGAACTACGAGGGGATGTTGCCGGGGCATCACTTCTCCCGTCTTTGCTGCCATACGATGTCGTATCCCAGCACATCGGCAAGCTCCAATACTTCCTTGTATCGGATGCTTTCCCGCTGTAATTTTGCGGACAGGTTGGAAACGCTGTCGCTCCAACCGTACTCGTCCGAGAGCAGGTCAACTACTTCCTGCATAGTCATTCCGGCACGGATGATCTGTGCCTTGATTTCGTTGCGTACATTCATATTGTAAATTCCTCCATATTTTTGATTTACAATTCGGTGCAAAGGCTACTCCCCAAAGCGGAGCAGATGCACCGAACAGTGAAAAATCTGCTTTCTCCAAAATCGCTTTCATTTTGTGAGTGCGATACTCTGTCCATACAGGCATATATCCCACTTTGCTGTTCCGTGGGATTTTGTCTGAAACAGTGAAAACACCCATTGTTTCGTAAACTGGGTGCATGGTTTGGAGAAGCACGATTTGGTGAAATGGTTTCGTCCTGCGGTCAAGAACTTTGCTGTTTCCATTACCATTGATTTTCAATGCCCGAAAACAGGTCAGTTCTGACAGCTGATTATTCCTATAAAAAAGGAAAACAGGTAAAACGCTGTGTACATACATACAGAAAACGAAAGACAGGAATCAGTCCTGCCATTCCTCCGGTACGTACGTACATGGCGAAACGTCGTAAAACCCGTTTATATTAGGTCGTGCCACAGCTTCCACACCCATAAATCCCCATACCCGCCGTCCGGCTGAGTTGGTGATGTTGTTGCAATGCTCCAAATTAAATTTCTTTGCATTGGCAACCATGGCATCGCTGAAGCTGCGGGATTTCAGAGGGGCAAGGGAGTTTTCCTCACACCACAGGCGATAGATAGCGTAAAAGTCCTTGGAACTGATGGACGCATCCGCCTTGCGCCGGATATATCCCTCGGAATCCATGAAGTCAAAAATGTTGTTATTGTCACGCTTGACCGCTTCCCGGTTTTCACGGATGCGGTCGCTCTCCGTAAACTTAAAGTTGTTGGCAACAAGCCGCTGCAAGCCTTCAAATGCCCAGAGGAAAATCCCCTCGGCTTCGGCTTTCATCTTCTCTGCAAGATCGGGATCGTCGGCTCTGTCCACGGGCTTTTCCTTGGTAGTCAGCACAAGCTGTCTACGGTAAAAACCATCGCTACGGTCATACAGGGCTTGCAGATCGCCATTGCTGAATGCCATCAACCGGGCGAACATCCGGCCCTGATAGCTCTGTTTACCTTTGCGTTCCAAATCCATCTTGCCCTGTGCGGTTACAATGGATTTTACATAGTTGGTCTGGCGCAGAGCTTCCATCCGCATATCATCATCCACGCACAGCAGGATGTGTTCCAGATCGGCACGGGCGAAGCGGTTTTCGGAAATTTTACCGATACTGCCGTCTTTCATATTCGTGCCGAATATGGTGGACAGCACTGCACCGATTTGAGATTTGCCCTCGCCGCCGTTGCCCTTAATCACCATCATGCGCTGCCCCTTGTTGGAGGGAATCAGGCAGTAGCCGATAAACTCCTGCAAGGTGGGAATATCTTCTTCATAGAGCAAACCGTCCAAAAAGTTCAGCCACAGAGCAGGTGCAGCAGCGTTTGGATTGTAGGAAACAGGCAAGCGGCTCTGTACGATTTCCTTTTTCCCCTCGATAAATCTTCCATCCAGCATGAGCGTTCCGTTGGCAACATGGATGCGGTCAGGCTGGGGAGGAAGATCCTCAACCATGGCTTCCAGTTTCAGCAATTCCATGATGTTTTTGATCTTCTGCGGTACGCTGCTGATGGTGTAGCTTTTCAGCTTTTCGTAGACCTCGCCCCGCAGGACAATATCATCCGTTACCCGTCCATTGGGCGTAAAGAAAGCCCTGTTTGCAAAGATGATTCTGCTCTCTTGCAGAAATTCTTCACAAAACAGAGCTTCATTGATATTCTGCCCATCAAACCAGACAGGCAAATTCATATCAGGCGTTTTCCGGTTCTTCGCCATGGTGTGCCACCTCCTTTTTCTTTCGTGCGGTATACTCTTGCAGAAAAGCAATTTTGCCGTCCTGCATCAGCTCGTCAACCAGTGCCACCCGTTCTTCCAGATCACCCACCGTCAGCACATCTGCCATATATTCGATATGGCAGTGCATCTGGCAGGCTTCCACAAAACGGTCATCCAGAGCATCTTCCGGCGTCTTGGGAGCATAGCGCACTTTCCAATCCTCCAGAAGATGCAGATAATCCGTCAGCACCCGGAAACACAGCATTTCATCCTCCCGGAACTGACGGATATAGGGACGCTTCGGCTTGACCATAGCTGCGGCAGTGGGCGGTTTCGGGTCAAGCCCGAAGTCCGCAGCCAGCTTTTGCGCTGCTTCATAACTGCTCAGATTGAACAGCCTTGCCACAAGGTCGATCACATCCCCTTTGGCTCCGCAGCCGAAGCAGAAAAAATAGTCCTCATTCAGCTTCAAGCTCGGATGCCTGTCGTTGTGGAACGGGCAGCAAGCCATGCCGTTGTGGCTCACTTTCAGCCCGTAGTGTTCGGCGGCTTGCTTGACGCTGATTGCCGCCTTGATGGTTTCATAGATTGTCATAGAAAACCCTCCGTTCATAATATTCTGGAAAGCACGAAGCACCCGCCGTGATTGGCAGGTGCTTCGCTCCTTCTATTATGGTTATGACGGATTTTTCAAAAAACAGGCTAATGACAGGACAATCCTGTTTACAAAAAACAGGACAACTTATCTGAGGACGTAGATTTCTTCACATTTACATGATATAATTAGAAAAATGAAAAAACAGGACAGGAGGGCAAGCATGAATCAAGAATTGATGACATTGGATTTCTGGCAGGATACGGTCATATATGAGAGCAAAACATTTCCTGTCGGTACGCTTGCCTGTGATGCACTGAATGTTCCTGTGAATACCATTGCAAAAATAAACGAGCAATGCGAGAAAATCAATCTGCTGCTTGGAATATTAAACGCCGGACAGGATGCTTCTGCACTCTGTCCTATTGCAAAGGAAGCTGCTCTGACGATGCTTGATATTCTCAGTCAAACACCGCCGTTCTCCTATATGAATATCTCAAAGCACAGAGAACGGATTGAAAAAGTCTTTACTGTGGACAATGCGCTGAAATATGTGGAGTTTGCCATAAAAGCCGCAACCAATTCTTTGCAATTTGAAGAAATCCAGAACTTTACCGATGCGATGATGCTCCAACGCTATACCGCAGTTTTCGGGCATCTGGCATACTCCCTTGGGGAATACCAAACGGCCATGCTTGATTTTGCAGAAAAATCAGACGGCAACGAAGCTGACCGCACCGCAGAGGGCTTTGCCAGAATGTTCGGCAATTATTTCCCGCCGGAGTTTTCCATCACGGAGGGCAATGCCTGGATGTCTACCCTGAACAATTCCGTTCAGTATGTATCCGTCATCCGTCCCGGCGAAAAAGTTGCGAAGCTGGTCAAGCGGATGCACTATGTATCCTTTGTGGGGATGTTCCGGTCTGATCTCTTTGAGGGCTTGTGTGTCGGTCATGCACCGAAGAAATGTAAAATTTGCGGCAAATGGTTTCTGACCACCAACGCAAGGCACACCAAATACTGCGGCGGCTACGCTCCGGGGGACAAGCTGCACCGCACCTGCCGGCAGATCGGTAACCTGAAAGGCAGAGAACAGCGGGAACTTGCGGACGATCATCCGCTGAAACAGATTTATGAGAAGCGGCTGAATACCATAAACCGCTATGTGAAGCGTGGCGCTCTGGACGCTGATCTTGCAGAGGTTATGAAAAAACTGGCGAAAGATAAGATGCTTCGGGCGCTGAGCAATGTCGCTTACGCCAAGGGTGATTATGAAAAAGAAATGGGACAGGCTGCGTTGAAGAAAGAAGCAATAAAAAGAATTTGAATTTAGCTAAGAGGTGAGCAACGTTATGTTAGAAGTAGTATTTAGCGACAGTGCCGCAGGGACTATGGCGGTTGCGATTGGACATAAGGGTTTTTTAGGCAGAGCAACCAGTGTAATTATCTCTGATGGGACAGTTTCAAAAGAAGAAATAGAAAAGTTCCAGCATCAAGCAGAAGAACGGGAGCGTTCTGGTTGGGAGAATGCTATACCGTTGGAAGGAAATCGTAAGGACATAGTTAATCTTCCGCTGGCATTGTCTGTGGGCAACATCTCCGAAGCAGGAATTTGTTTGGAGCGTGAGTCGGCATTATCTTTGCTACTAAGCATACTGCCCGATATGGCATCTGAAATCGTAACTGAACTTCTCAATACATCCCGAAAGAACTATGCTACACTACTGGAAAAAGCACAAAACGGAGAGCCGATTCGTGTTTGGGTCGGACGAGACCCAGATGATGTGTGCGGATTGTATTGGCTTCTGGAACAACTACGACCAATCGGCTTTGAAAAATTGGATATTACCATTGTGGAGCTTCCAATGTGGGAAACAAGACCAGATGGATGCATTGTCCAGTATAACGGTTGGGGAGAAGTTGAACCTTATCACTTGGGACGGATGGCATCTCTTGGGAAGAAGTTGCCAACAAATTACCTTCGTAGTTTGGCTAACCGCTGGAGAGAACTCCAACAGGAAAATTCTCCTCTTCGTGCTGTTATAAACGGCAAACTGGTCAGCGTATCAGAAACTCTGTATGATACATTAATTCTTCGAGAATTGGATACACTGGACGACGAGTTTAGGGAAAGCGTGCTTGTTGGACAGGTTCTTGGAAAGAATCAATTAGGGATCGGTGATGGGTGGATTGCTTTGCGTGTGGAACAATTTATCAAAGAGGGACTTCTGCTCCCAATCACAACTCCTGCACCAAATGCACCTATTTATCACCGTATGTTAAAGAAAATAAAGTAATAAATAACCCATTAGTTGATCACGGGATATTTATGAGTATTACTAAACTGGAAGGAGGTGCGCTATGCTGAATGATTTTTCATGGAATATGACCGGATACATACCGAAACACGCTGTCAATCCATCCGATGATGGCATCCCACCCTATGTTGCAGAGCGCATCTTCCAGCTGGAACCGGAACCGCCTACAGTAGACAATCCGAACGAATATATCCTGTCTGCCCTACGGGAAAAAGACTTGAAATATTTCTCATTCTTTCTCCACCACTACGAGCTGCAACTTAACAAGCGCATCAAAACCTTTCTCGGTGTGGATGGCGGCAATCGATACGACACAGACCGTTTTCTGGATATAAAACTGTCCTGCCGGGAGCAAATGCTCCAAAAGCTGATGGACTATGCTCCTGCCAAAGGTGCGGAGTATGCAACATACATTTTTCCGTTCATTCGGGATGCTATGCTCCGTTTCCGCATGGGCGAAGAAAAATGGTCGGTATCCTCTCTGACCAATTACAAAATGGTGCGGTCAATGGCTTGGCTGTACCATAACACCAAGGATGCGGTCAGTGAATTTGCAAAGAAATACAACTGCGACCTTGCCCTTGCGGAAGGATACCTGAAAGTAGTCCGTGGCATCCGCAATCAGCAGCCATTCTATGTAACGGACGAGGATGGCGAGGAAACAGGTGAAGATGTTGCCCTTGATGATACATGGAACTATACCGACATCCTCTGGAACGGCATACAGGCAGAAAAGGTGCAGCGGGCATTTGAGAAACTGAATTACCGGGAGCAAACCTTGCTTGAAAAGCGGCTGGCGATCTGTATGACCTGTGGGCGTGTCGGCTCATGGAGGAACCGCCCCACCTTTGAAGAACTGGCGGTTATGTTTTGAGGGCAGCACAGCCAGCGGTGCAGAGCGAGCCTACCGGAAAGCAGTGGACAAGCTGACGGAGTTTTTGGTTGCCGAGGGTGCTATCCATGCAGTCCGGCTGAAACAGAAATCCAAAACCAAGCGCAAAAAGAAAATCACCGCCGCAATCTACGAATACCAGGCAGACTGCGACGGCGAATGGGGCGAAATGTCAGTTGATTTTGAGAACGGCACAGCAGAAATCATTCGGCTTGCTGATTGGGATACAATTAAAACGAACTGGTTTGCCAATGAGGCGATCCGGTATATTTTATCATTGTCGCCTGATGCTCTTAAAAAATATATGCTCGTCCCCCTTGAGCCGCCACTTATATCCTGAATCCTTACAACAACTGTAAGTGGTATTTGCTGTGTTCCCATGCTATCATTTTATTACAAATGATAGGAGGTATTCACATGAAACCCATTTTGAATATTGAAAATTTAACAAAAATCTATGGCAATGTGCCAAGTCAAACAAATGCACTGAATGGGATCACCCTCCAGGTGATGCCGGGAGAGTTTCTCGGCATTATGGGAAGCAGTGGTTCCGGTGGTCATGTTAAAATAAGACTAAGTTAGCAGATTCCTTATAAATTAAGGGTTCACGCCAATTTAGTCTTTTTTCTATTATACCATAAATGGTAGAAATATCATAGACCGGGAATGAATTTCGCATAATGGAAATTAGGTGGCAGGGACTTTTAATGATAGAAACCCTTTGCTACTGGTCCTGTTAAAAGTATATCCATTCTCACAGGCGGTCAAGTTTGTGAAAGACCATTCGGTTGCAACATATTGTAAAAAAAGATATGGACTAGGTTAGTTAAAAGTGATTCTGTTAGCTGGCTTAGTCCTTTTTTCATGGGAGGATGGAGCAATGATAAAAGTAATCATAATAATTGGTTTACTTATTTTTCTGTTTCCTTTGTATGCGTGCTTAGTTGTTGCCAAAAAAGCAGATGAAAAAATGAGAGTTTTATATAAGTACAAAGAAAAATGGGAAAGTGAGGATAACATATGAATGGAGGTATATACAGCACAGGAAATGAAATTGTAGACGAAAATGCAAAACTGAATATATCTGGAAATATCATTCCTCAGGTATGGTATCGGACGATTATCAGAGAAAGCGGAAAGCCAAATCTGACGGCTATTATCATACTGGCAGATATTGTGTATTGGTATAAGCCTACAGAAATCAGGGATGAAGGAACCGGGCAGGTAATCGGGGTAAGAAAAAAATTTAAGTCTGACCTTCTTCAGCGAAGTTATCAGCAGATCAGTGAGCAGTTCGGAATTTCCAAAAAAGAAGCAACAAATGCAGTGGTATTTTTGGAAAAACTGGGTGTGGTAAGGAGAGTATTTAGAACTATATCCATGAATGGGATTGTGGTCAATAATGTCCTGTATCTGGAATTGATTGTAGACAGGCTAAAAGAATTGACTTATCCAGAAGAAACAGGTGCAGTTTCGTCTTCCTTTGAAAACGGCAGAAGGAAATCGAAAATGGAAGAACAAAGTCCCTCTATAAACATAGACGAGGAGGTTCATTTCGTAGGAGAGAGGGCTGTCCCTTTTCAAAGTGAGAGGGTAACCCCATTCAAAGAGGGAGCATACCCTCTTAGGAAAACAGAGCCTTGGACACCAAAAGAGATACCTGAAACCTATTGTGGGCAGACAAATACAGAGATTACTACAAAGACTACAGTAGAGAATACTCCAAAGAATACAACAGAGATTATGAATGAATATGAAGATAATCCTATCTTATCCTATCAGATAGCAGAAAAACAGTTCAAAGATCAGATTGATTATGATGCGATATGGATAGACAGACCTTATGACAGAAAGCTGCTCAATGAGATTGTAGGGCTTGCTGTAGATGTTTTGACCTCCAACGCAAAGACGATACGGGTAAATCAGGAAGAACGCCCTCTTAGTGTTGTGCAGGGAATGTATAAAAAACTGGATAAATTCTCTGTGGAGTATGTGATGGATTCTATTAAACAGTGTACAAAAAAAGCAAATAATATCAGGGCAGTGTTACTGACTGCTTTATATAATGCCACATTGACGGCAAACAGCTATATATCTAATCTGTTTGCTTATCATGAAGCTATCCCTCAGACATAAGGAGTGTGATAGGAAGTTAACAAAATTAAAGAAATTCAGGACAGCCCATGGATATACGCAGATAGAACTTGCATCTGTCCTGGGTATCAGTCTTCGGACATATCAGAGGATTGAATATGGACAGACAAAAACCAAATGTCCATGTGGTTGTCCGGCTGCAGAGGTTATTACCAAAAAGAAATCAGTGAGATGCTGGAGCCATTTGCAGAAGAGTGAACAGATAGAAAAAGTGGAAAGATACAAAATATAAAATTCAGGAGGATAAGAAAGTGGAAAATAAAATGATTATTGGAATAGACCATGGAAACCGTAACATGAAAACAGCAAATACCGTATTTTCAGCAGCAATCCAGCCCTTGCAGGCAAAGCCAGACAGTCTGGAACATATTCTGGAATATCAGAACCAGTTTTATTATGTGGGTGGGAAAGTACCGGAAAAAGAGTGTGTGGATAAAACAGAAAATGAAAACTATTATCTTCTTACCATGGCTGCCCTGGCACAGGAGATGCGGTATCGGGGATTGACAGATGCTTCTGTGAAAATGGGAGCTGCCCTGCCGCCCAGAAGGTTTCAGCAGCAGAAGGAAAGTTTCAAGAAATATCTGTTAAAGACAAAGGAACTGCATTTCCGCTATGAAGGGGTTCACTATCATGTGTCCTTGGAAAATGTGTTTGTCTTTATGCAGGGGCATGTGGTGATCCATACGCTTTTAGAAGCTGTTCCTGGTTATTGCCTTTTAGTGGATATTGGCGGAGGTACTACCGATCTGGTAGAGTTTGTTGACGGAATGCCGGACGGGAAGTATTCGATTTCGGATAAGGCGGCATTGTACTGTATCGGAAAAGTGAATGAGGAAGCCATTGCAAAAACAGGGGCAGGGGTACCGGCATACATTACAGAAGCATTTATGAGGACAGGAAGCTATGACTGCCCGAAGCAGTATCAGGAAGTGATTATAAACTGTTTGAAATCCTATGCAGAGGAAATTTATGGTATCATACAGGCAAATCATTATAATCTGGATCTGACCAAAATGGTATTCATGGGAGGTGGTTCTTCCATTGTGGAGCATTTTGGAGCTAATGAGGGAAAAGATGTACAGTTTGTGACGGATATACATGCCAATGCAAGGGGCTGTGAAGAAGCAGTGAAAAGCATTATCCGGGCAAAACAGAGGAAAATGCGGACGGCATGATAGGAAGTGAAGGCTTATGGATACGGAAAAAGTATATACTACTTCACTGCGGCTGTATAAAAACAGGCCAGTACATCATCAGGCATACCGATATCTGAAGGAGTATAACAAAGATATTTTCAAGACGAAAGACGATTTCATAGCAGAAGCAATCGTTTATTTTGCAAAATACCTGCAGCAGGAAGAAGATGTACAGCAGATGAAACTATTAAATACCCTTCTGGAGAACCAGAAAGAACAATTTTGTAAAATCGTAAAAGATGCCGTTTCCCAGGCACAAAAAGAAGCCTTTGCTAACAAGAACGTATTAGCAGAAACATTTCAGGGGGAACTGGCTGACAGCGGACAGATAGCAGGAAACAGTGAAAAGGAAGAAGCCTGTATGGAAAAAGATTTACGATTTGCGGAATTTTATGGGGCATTTGAAGAGTAAGAGGAGGAAGAAGGTATGGCAGTAGGAAGAACCGTATGGGAAGTTGTAAAAGGGATTTTGATCGCAGTGGGGAAACTGCTGTATCTGACAGGAAAATTAGTATTATGCTTGTTTCTGCTGGTTCTGCAGCTTGTTTTGGCAGTGTTCCATGCAGGGAGCAGGGAATAGAAAGGGGATTGACAGGTGCATTGGATACGGGACAGACCGTACACAAAAGATGACAAAAAAGAAGATAAGAAAATGGAAAGCAGGCTTGTGTGGCCTGTCTTTTTTTGTCGAAAAAAATGAAAAGGAGCAAAGTTATGATGAAAGGAAAAAAGAAAAGGCTGCTGGCTGGGACACTGGCACTTCTTCTTAGCTGTTCGACATTACTCAATACAGGGATAACGGCACTGGCTTCCGGGCAGTCTGGGGAAAATAGCCGGATACAGAAAGCAGAAGCAAAACAGGAGAAAACTGCTTTGGATACATTACCGGAACTGGAAGAGATAAAGAATCAACTGACAGAAGAAGAACTGGTGTATGCAGAGGATCTTACCATAAAAACAGGAGAATCATTTAACCCGGAATCCGATGATACTGGTTTCCAGAAAAATGATGAAAAAGTAGAGGTAACGTTCCTGAAAGCCGAAGGGGAATCCGGCAATCCCTTTGACTTTAACGTCCCCAGGGGCTTACCAGGCATTTTATCGTGTTGATCCGTTAAGCGGAAACCCCTCTTATCAGATTATGAGAAGGATTGTGGTAGAAGCAAGGGAAAACAGCTCACAGCAATCCCAGGGGGAAAGCAGCCAGCATACAGAAAGCGGCTCCGATGAGGACGGTGAGGCGGACCCTGAGCCAGAGATACCGGAGGTACTGGCCGAAGAACCGGAAATGCCAGATGCAGGAACAGAGTTAATTGACCTTACACCAGAAGAGGATAAGGGAATGTACTTATCCGTTGTTCCGGCAGCAATGGAAAGGGAAAAAGGAAGCAATGTACATCTGGTACAGGGGGAGAAAATCCCTTACCCGTCAAGTGTAGGGAATTATTCCACTTCCTATTTTACGGTAAATGGACATGTGGCGTACTGCCTGGAATCCATGAAAGCTTCTCCACCAACTTCGGATTATGTGGCCAATGAGTTTGAAAGCAACCCGGAATTACAGAAAGTCCTCTATTATGGATATGGCGGTCCTGGGGACATTACCGGGGAGTATATGCCGTCTTTTGACTGGAAAACAAAGTATATTTTTACGCATTTAGCTGCTGCATATTCGTATTGTGGCATGGACGGATTTTATGGCTGTACTTTTGAAGATATCAAGGCAAGCGGTGTATGGGGATATATCCAGCATATTTACAGCCTGGAAGCACCTCCGACAGCAGCAATCACATTATCCCCAAAGGAAGCAAAGGCTTATGAAAGCGGTAATGAGCAGCGTACCGGGGAATTTAGCTTAAAAGGCGACCATAGAAACTATATTACTTTAAAAATGCCAGGCAATGTGACCTACCACAGTGGAAGTACAAAACAGACAGGGACTGTAAAGATCAAAGGGGACACCACATTTTATTTCAGTGCCCCAAAAACAGTAACCGGTACTTGGAACAGCGGCAAGCTGAAAGGACAGATAGGAGCGCAGTGGAAGACTTTGGTATTATCTACCGGCTCTGGCTCACAGGATATTGGATATGGGGCATTTTTTGAAGAGGAAAGTGCTTCTGTGGAATTTACAGTGAAGTGGTTAGATCTGGCAAGGGTAAAGGTGACAAAAAAGGATAACAACAGTAAGGTAAACCTTTCCGGTGCTGTTTTGGTATTTATCTGGACAGTGCATGTAAAAACCTTCTTATAGAAATGCCGGCAACAGACAGCAATGGTACTTCCGAGGTTGAATTTCCAAAAACCCAGGATACGGTATATTTAAAAGAAATTTCTGTTCCAGAAGGTTATAAGCTGAATACAGAGTCTTTTCATGTGAAGCTGGAAACAGGAAAAACAACTTCTGTTGCAGTGACGAATGAGGAACAGAAAGGAAAAATCACAATCCGTAAAAAAGGTGAGGTTCTGACCGGAGTAACCGGAGAAGAGGGAAACCTGACTTTTGTATATGGAAATGCGGACTTTGCAGGGGCAGAATATAACATTTATGCGGCAGAGGATATTTACAGCCAGGATAAAGTGACGAAGGTGCATAAAGCAGGGGATCTGGTAGAAAGTCTGACAACCGGGGAAGATGGAAGTGCTGTTTCCAAAGAGTTGTATCTTGGAAAATATAAGGTTGTAGAACAGAAAGCACCGGAAAATCTGGTGATTGGGAAAACAGAACAGGAACGTACCCAGTTTGTAACCTTGTCCTATGCAGGGCAGAATATAGATTTATCCCAGGGGGAAACCGTCTTTACCAATGCAAGACCAGAGATTTCCGTAAACGTGGTGAAAAAATCAAAAAATGATGGAGTTACCCTGGAGGGTGCGGTTTTTGGACTGTATGCGGAAGAAGATATTACAGCGGTAGACGGAAAGATTCTTGTAGAAAAAGGAAAACTGGTAGAGCGTGCTGTTTCTAACAGAGAAGGAACTGCTGCTTTCCATGCAGACATTCCTTTGAATTTCCATTACAGTGTAAAGGAGATCCAGGCACCGGATAAGTATTACATGACAGATGAAGTGTACCGCTTCTTCTATGAATATAAGGATGGCAGCACGTACACCTATACCTTCTCCCATGATTTTAAAAATGAGGAAGTGTGGGGAGAAGTTCATGTAAGCAAGATCGATCAAGATTCCCAGGGATTTATTTCCCAGGGTGATGCAACTTTGGTAGGTGCAAAATACGGTTTATATGCGACAAAAGACATAGAGCATCCAAATAAAAAAGATGGCATTGTCCATAAAAAAGGAGAATTGGTAGCACAGGGTACGATTTCCAGTGAAGGAACGGTGGACTTCAAAAACCTGTATCTTGGAAACTATTTCGTAAAAGAAATGGAGCCAGCAGAAGGGTATCTGCTAGATGAAACAGAGTATCCCGTAGAGGTAGCGTATGAAGGGCAGGAGATACAGATTGTACACCGGGATATTACGGTAAAGGAAACTGTAAAGAAACAGGCGTTTCAGCTTATCAAGATTTCAGAAGATGGGGAACAGACAGAAACAGAACTGGTGGAAGGGGCAGGATTCAAGGTATTCCTCATCAGTGAATTGTCTGGCGTAAAGGATGGCAGCCTGAAGCCTGGAAATGGCTCTTATTATACACCGGAGGACTTTATCACATATGATTACAGCAAAGATGAAACCGCTTCTTATTGGGAAAATGGTAAAAAAATCACAGTACCAGAGCTGTTTACCGACAAGAAAGGATATTTGAAGAGCCCAGAGCTTCCTTATGGAAGGTATGTGGTGTTTGAATCTACTGTTCCGGAAAATTTAAAAGGAATCCGCCCATTTATCGTACAGATTTCAGAAGACAGCAGGGAACCTCAGGTATGGCGTGTGTTTGATGACCGACCTTTGCAGTATTACTTCAAGATTGTGAAAAAAGATGCCCAGACACAGAAGCCAGTACTGGATAACAGTGCAGCTTATAAAATTTTTGATGTGGAAGCAGAAAAATATGTGGAAATGATCGTAAGATACCCGAAAAAAGAAGTGGTATCTGTGTTCAGGACAAACGAAGAGGGATACCTGATCACACCGGAACAGTTAAAGTGCGGTACTTACCGAATCGAAGAGATAGAAGCACCTAAAAACTATGTACAGATAGGATTTGAAAATGCTCTCTTAAAAGATGGAAAGGAAGTTCCGTTGAATGAAACAGCAGACGGGGGAACTTACCAGGAAGTAAAGAAAGTACCGATCACGATTACTGTAGATGCGGATACCGTACACCAGGTAGAAGAGGAAACCGGTAAATTTATTGTTGTCATTGAACAGTATAATGATGAAGCCGTAGGAAGCCTTACAATCCACAAAAAAGGAGAAAAACTTTCTGGTGCTTCCAAAGTAGAAGGAAAGTTCCTAACAAAGATGAAAAACGGTGTGGCCGGTTTCGTAAACCAGGTAAGCAGCTTCTTCACCGGGGAAGAAGTCATGGAAAAAGAGAAAGGCTATGAATTTGACTACGAAGTGGGGAACATGGAAGCTGCAGAATTTGCCATTTATGCAAGAGAAACCATTTATA
>ENA-OQKW01000216-OQKW01000216.1-human-gut-metagenome-genome-assembly--contig:-NODE-216-length-16226-cov-3.526306_pt1 | contig 16226 bp, 15 predicted proteins | sample MGYA00242657_ERZ504815 | MGnify/ENA primary metagenome ERZ504815 (study PRJEB26092, sample SAMD00036404) | human gut metagenome | host: Homo sapiens | study: EMG produced TPA metagenomics assembly of... | reverse complement strand
GAAAGAAAGTCTTTAAAGAATGGGGTGGCCCAGGTGAACCTTGGGTACGTTATTATGGTCTTCCTGTAGAAATAGGTGCAGGACAGATGGACAAATACGAGGATTATTTTGACCCCACAGGACAATTGTTTGTTTTGTACTCGGCAGCTGGTGCCAAGAAAAGCTATTATCCGTGTACTTACCGGAATCAAGAAATGGTAAAAGGTTTGTTGACATATACTTATCCGGATGCTCCGGATGTTACTCCGGTTCAGGACACTCAACAATATGGCTGGTATGGTCTGTATTTTTCGGCAGCGGAAACCAATTTCTTCTTGGCTGAATTCACCCTGTTGGGAGCTACTTGGAATGGACAAAAAAGTGCCCAAGAGTATTTTACAGACGGTATCACTGCTTCAGTAAAAGGATATGATTATGTTGCCGGTCAGAATCATATACCTTATTATGACAGTCCTTATGTAAATGACCCTCATGATGTTTCCATTAAGCTGCAAGAGGAATGGCTGACAGAACTGCTTAAGAAAGAGGCTTATAATTTAAGTGGAGATAAAGCTTCTGATTTGGAAAAAGTGTATATCCAAGAATATCTCCATTATTTTAATGCACCGATTGATCAATATGTTAACATTATGCGTTCTGGTGTTCCTATGAAGAATAGTTCCATTTTACCGCGTAAGGAATTTGACGAACAATTGGGTGACTCTTATCCTATCCCTAGAAGATTTGCTGTTATGGAGCCTTTGGAATCAGATCAGTTACATGACATAACTATCGCTGCATATAAAGCACAAGGTTATACATATCAAGGTACAAATGCAAAAAATCCACAAGTTTTGCATGACGAACGTGTATGGATGGATAAAGAAAATCCTGATTTTGGCAAAGGACCGAAGAACTGAAAATAAAATTAAAGAATAACAGTTCCCCTTGTTTTTCCTGTAAAAACAAGGGGATTGTTTTATTTTGACCTTCAGGACTATACATAGAATTATTTTGCAAATATTATTTATATGTAAGTAAAGAGTTGATTCTTCTTGAAAAAGATAAGGACTTTCTAAAACAATGAGCCGATGCTGTTTTTATTTGTAAGATGAAAAACTTTCCCATCAATTATTGAAAGTTCTCATTCTTTTACGGAATGTAATACTCCCTTATTTCTTTGTGCAAAGTAGTGATTTGGGTAGAAATGAAGTAGAAATTTCCATTTAAAGTTTGTTTTAACGGCTTTAAATGGAAATTTCTTTTTGTCGTTATCATATTCAACTTCATTGAATATCAATACAATAGCTGCAAGAGTAGTTCTGAAGGAACTAATGAAACGGAATTACTTGATTTTCAATAAACTTAAAAAATCACAGCTATGTTAAAACGACTAAAATCAGTCAGTATGTTGCTGTTCCTAATGGGTGCCTCTACCGGAGCAGCATACGCGGTCGCCAATCCCGGCGTTGCCGATGTGAAAATCACACAACAAAATGGAGCTTGTACAGGAGTTGTAGTAGACGCTACAGGTGAAACCGTTATCGGTGCGTCTGTAGTAGTGAAAGGTACGACTAATGGTACGATAACCGGACTTGATGGCGACTTCTCTTTATCCAATGTGAAAAAAGGGGATATCATTCAAATTTCATTTGTAGGTTATCAAACAGTAGAGATTCCTTGGGATGGACAACCCATGAATGTAACTTTACAGGATGACACACAAACATTGGGTGAAGTTGTAGTGACTGCTCTTGGTATCAAACGTGAGAAAAAAGCACTGGGTTATGCCATGCAGGAGGTAAAAGGTGACGCGTTACTTGAAGCTCGTGAAATGAACCTCGCAAATGCTTTGACAGGTAAAGTTTCAGGTGTCCAGATTATCCGTTCAAGCAATGGTCCTGGCGGTTCTTCCAAAATCCAGCTTCGTGGTGCGAATTCTGTAACAGGTTTGAACCAGCCGTTAATTGTTGTCGATGGTGTGCCAATGGATAACTTTACAGGAGCAAGTAATAATGATATTGATAACCCGACATTGGATATGGGTAATGGACTTTCAGATATTAATGCTGAAGATATTGAGTCCATGTCTGTGTTGAAAGGTGCGTCAGCTGCTGCTCTTTATGGTTCTCGTGCCGGTAATGGTGTTATTTTGATTACAACTAAAAAAGGAACAAAGCGTGAAGGTTTGGGTATCACCATCTCTGGTTCAGTTTCCGCTGAGACAACATTTATGCTCCCTAAACGCCAAAAAGCCTTTGGACAAGGTGAGAATGGCGTGTTCGACTCAACTAACGGCTATAGCTGGGGACCTGAAGTAACAGGGCAAAGCTACACAAAATGGGATGGTACAACTGCAAATATGCAAATCTTTGATAACGTAAAAAATTTCTTTGATACAGGTGTGAACTTATCAGAAAGCATATCATTCCAGCAGCAGTATGATAAAACATCCATTTACACCTCATTGAATCGTATGGATGACTCCAGCATGATACCGGGTGCTAACTTAAGCCGTACAAACTTAACTTTGCGTGCATCTTCTACTTTTGGTAAAGATGATCGTTGGAGCATTGATGCAAAAGTACAATACATCAATACCCTCGCAGAAAACCGCCCTATCAGTGGTGCACGTGGGAATAATGCATTTTATACTATTTTCAATATGCCTACGACTATTGACATCCGTGACTTTTCCAGCCCTGTCAAAGACGAATTCGGCGAAATGATCTGGTGGAGTAAAGGAGGTATCAACCCTTATTGGTCTAAAGATTATAATCCCAATAAAGATAGTCGCAATCGTTTCCTGATGAACGGATCATTGAAGTACAAATTTACAGATTGGCTGGATGCTGAAATCAAAGCCGGTAGTGATATGTATTTCACTGAGGGTGAAGAGAAATTGTATGCAGGAAGTCCTACTAATAATAAGAACAGCCGTTACAGCACTAGTGAGAAAAAGTTCTTCGAAAATAATTTCAGCTTTTTGATCAGTGGCCATAAAGATGAATTGTTTGGAAAATTTGGTGGTAATTTCTCTTTTGGTGGTAACTTAATGGAAAGAAAATCTACAGGTTTGGATAATTCTATGGGAAAATTGACTGCGCCCGATTTATTCTCTTTAGCCAATGGTGACAAAAAAGATTTGTCAATAACCGAAACCTATATTCATAAAAAAATCAATTCTTTGTATGGAACTCTTGGGATCAACTATAATGGTTGGGCATTCTTGGATGCAACTTTCCGTAATGACTGGTCATCAGCTTTGAATAAAGAAAACCGTTCATTCTTCTATCCGTCTGTTTCATTGTCATGGGTGATCAGTGATATGGTGGGTAAAGTAGGCAAAGGCATGCCCGAATGGTTTACTTATGCTAAAGCACGTGCATCTTTTGCACAAGTAGGTAACGATATGGATGCATATCAGTTATATAATACATATAGTATTGGTTCAGACCCTAATGGCAATACAACTGCCGGACAAGGAAAAACCAAATACGATGCAGATGTACGCAGCGAGTTGATTACTTCTTGGGAAGCCGGTGCTGAATTGAAATTCTTCAATAACCGTTTAGGAGTTGACTTTGCATGGTACAAGACAAACGCAAAACGCCAGTTAATGAATATTCCTTTAAATAACCTTTCCGGTTATGATAACATGAAAGTAAATGCAGGTAACATTCAAAATACCGGTATTGAAATCATGTTGAATGCACGCCCTATCGAAACAGCTCAATTTAGTTGGGATACTCAGTTGAACTTCTCTCAGAACAAGAGTAAGATTATTGAATTATTACCGGGAAAACCAGGTATGCAGTATGCTTTAGGAGGTTCTGACGCATTACAGGTTTATGCAGTTGCGGGAGGTGCTTATGGTGAAATCTGGGGTACCAAATATCAACGAGTAGAAGAAGGAGAATTTAAAGGACAATTATTACTCAATGAATCAGGACTGCCACAGGCCACTAGTGACAAGCATAAGATTGGTGAACAACAGCCTGACTTCCTATTAGGATGGACAAATACATTTAATTATAAAAACTTCACACTTAGTTTCCTGATTGACGGACGTTTTGGTGGCGATATTTTCTCATTCACCAATATGAACTTGCAACGTAGTGGTATTGCCGAATGTACTGCTCCAGGCGGTAAACGTGAGGATATCGTTGTAGCGGGAGTTATCAAAGATGGCAACGGTTATAAGGTAAATGATCAAAGTGTTTCTTTAGAACGTTATTACAAAGCTTTGGCTACAGGCCGCGCCGGTATTTCGGAAGCTTATATCTATGATGCTACCAACATCCGTTTGCGTAACATCGCCTTGAGTTACCGTTTCCCGTCATCTATGTTGAAAAAGACCCCGTTCCAACAGGTTAAGCTTGGTTTCACTGTGAATAATGTATGGATGATTTCAAGCCATTTGGATGGTATTGATCCGGAATCAGTATATGCTACAAGCACTAATGCAACAGGTTTGGAGAACTCGTCAGCTCCGACATCACGTTCTTACCTGTTTAATGTGACTCTTGGTTTCTAATCATAAAAAAGAAAAGAAACAATGAAAACAATGAATAAATTATTTTTGGGGTCTTGGCTTTTGTCGCCGGATTAGTTTCCTGCTCTGACTTTGATGAAGTCAATACCAATCCCACAGCTGCCGGTGAGGAATATGTAAAACCTCAATATGCATTGAATAATTCTATAGGACAGGCACAGATGAATCCCGGTACTGCAGAACGTATAGTAGTCTATAATTGGGCTAGTGCTGCCAGAATTTGTGGAGAAATGAGTTTTCTGAACGTAGGCCGCTATAGTGATGATTATACATCTGCTTATTATTATCCTGATCTCAGCGCCAGTATTAAAAATGCGACGTTGGCTATTACAGCAGTAGAGAACCAACTCGAAGCGGCCACTACCACTGCACATGAAAAAGAATTTTTCCCGAACGTAAAGCAGTTTGCCCGTATTTGGCGTGCCTATCTTATCAGTGAGTTTGTCGATAATTTCGGACCTTATCCTATTGAAAGTTTCCTAGGGGAAAATCCTGTTTTCAACTCAGAGAAAGATGATTATGAATTCATTTTAAAGGAGTTGAAAGAAGCCGCAGCAGCTATCAACACCTCTGTCCTACCTGTTGAGGCAGAAGGTAAATGCGACCCGTTTGACAATGTAAAATATGATCCTGTGAAGTGGCAGAAATATGCAAATTCACTCCGTATGCGTCTGGCTATGCGTTTATCAAACATCGACAAGGCAACTGCGCAGACCGAATTTGAGGATGCGGCTAAAGGTAACAAGATTTTAACGGCTGATGAGATGTTTGCAGTAAAAGAAAATGATGGATGGGATGTCTTTTCCGGAGTATATACCCGTTCATTTGACGATCAGGTTCTTTCCTCAACAGTTGCTAATCTTCTGACCAATTTAGGTGGTATTAAAGTAACAGAACAACGTTCCGATTTGGCTAGTTATGTTAAACCAGCTAATTATTTAGGTATTAAATATGACAGACATTATGTTGCTAATACAGATAATCCTACTAAACAATATTGGCTGGATGGTATGCCGGAAAATCTTGATCCGCGTGCATTAAAGATATTCTGTTTACCTGATGATGAAAATGCTGAGAACTACATAGATAAATATAATGATAGAACAGCTAAAGATTTCGTTCTTTACACAGTAGACGAAAACGGGAATCCGATTCCTAATAAGGATAATCCTGGGGAAATAAAGATTGATGCAACTCGTTGTTGGAATGGTTATCCCGCTGGTTCGCGCGGTGGATGGTCGCCAACCTTGGCTTATAACCAACTGGTGACAAATGGATATGGCCCCGGCTGTACTCTTCCAATGTTGGGTAAAGACTATTGTCAGGGCAAATCTCGCATATTCTTTGCAGCATGGGAAACTTATTTCTTGTTAGCAGAAGCTTCATTGTATGGTTGGAACACTGGAACAACAGCAAAAGAAGCCTATGAGAACGGTATTAAAGCTAGTTTTGAATACTTTGGTGTTAGCGAATATGTGAATGATTATCTGAATTCCACCAACTATAATCGTGTAGGTACTTCAGTCAAATTTGATCATACCACTGAACCGACTGCTGAACAAATGACTTATGTGGATGGATACAGCAAAGAACAGAAAACTGTTACTTATGAATATCCTACAGCTTCTAAAACTTTATATGGAAAAGCATTGAATGACCACTTGACTAAAATTATCACTCAAAAATTCATTGCACAAACTCCGTATTTGGTATTGGAAATGTGGTCGGATTTCCGCCGTTTGGGATTACCATTCTTTGAGATTCCTGCAAACGAAAGTTCAATGACTGGTTCAGACATGGTTAATGCTTGGAATCCTAATTCTTGGAAAGACGGACAGAAGTGGGAATTTTATCCACAACGTATGCGATATCCTTCCAGTCTGGAGAATGCAGATCCCGAAGGCTATAAACAAGCTGTAGAGTTGTTAGGAGGCTCAGATAATATCATCACTCCTTTATGGTGGACCGGACGTTAATGTCTTAACCTAGGACATTCATAGAATAATATAAGTTAGCCAGCTAATTCATACTTAAAGTATTGCGAATTAGTTGGCTAACTTATATTCTATGAGTGTCCCTTATTATGCCCAAAATCATTTGATTTTCTGATGCCGGCAAAGCATATTACACATGGATCATAGAGTCCTTTAACATTCATAACTACACAAAAAGAAGGACTACCTTCTCACGAAGACAGTCCCTTTCATTTGCTATTAATAATCTAGTAATTTTCTGGTAAATTTTGAACGCTCTCTTATCTAAGAAACAAGCATTAACGCTCTTTTGTTTATTCCTCCATTATAAAACTTTTCAGTATTTTTTTCGGCAATATTTTCATTTTCCTTGCTATAGATAATAGATATATAAAATCCACTACCTGCCGTCTTAGTCATCAAACAAGCATAAAGGCAATGATCTGTTTCGCAGCTCCCTCTTAAATAAGTACCGAAAAACTGTGGTAACTCAAACTCCTGCACTGCCGACTGGTCTTTCACCCCGTCATCATTGGCATAGTCTTTTAATACACTTTTCAAGTCACTTTTTGTCATACCATCCGAATCCAAAGACTGAATGGTGATATAAAACTTGGAATTGTTCAGAAGAAAAGTCTCCTCTGTATCCTCCTCCACCAAAATCCCTTTTGGAGCCTCAAAAGTCAGACCATAGGCTGTCCATGTAATAGGAACCAAAGCTTGCGCACTTACTGATAGCCAAGCCAGACTTAAAAACACAAGAAGTAAAACCTTTTTCATTTTTAATTATTTTACCAATAAAACTCCGATCAGTCCACAACTGATTATTTATCCTTTTCACGGATTTCCACGCGACGAATCTTTCCACTGATGGTCTTTGGAAGTTCTTCTACAAACTCTATGACACGTGGGTACTTGTACGGAGCAGTCACACGCTTCACATGATCTTGTAACTCCTTTACCAACTCAGGTCCTTCCTTACCCTTAAAAGTTTTAGAAAGGACAATCGTCGCCTTTACCACCTGACCACGGATTTCATCAGGCACACCGGTAATCGCACATTCCACAACAGCCGGATGAGTCATCAAAGCACTTTCCACCTCGAACGGGCCTATACGATAACCCGAACTCTTGATCACATCATCAGCACGACCTACAAACCAAAAATAACCATCCTCATCACGCCAAGCCACATCACCTGTATAATAAATACCATCATGCCAAGCATCTTCCGTTAATTCCGAAGCACGATAATATTCTTTGAACAATCCCAATGGTTTACCCCTATCTGTACGAATAACAATCTGACCTTGTTCTCCATCTTCAGCAGAACGCCCGTCGTGAGTCAACAAATCTATATCATATTGAGGATTACGGTACCCCCATACTTCCAGGTTTAGGCTCCATCCAGGGAAAAGTACCTAAAGTCAACGTGGTTTCCGTTTGTCCAAAACCTTCCATCAGACGAATACCTGTGATTTTCTTGAACGTTTCATATACAGAATAGTTCAAAGCCTCTCCCGCCGTAGTACAGTATTCCAAAGAAGAAAGATCATATTTACTAATGTCCTCCTTAATTAAAAACGATAAATAGTGGGAGGAGCACATAAAGAAGTGATATGATAATCCTGAATCTTTCCAAGAATATCTGCCGGTGTAAATTTCTCATGATCATACACAAAAATATTGGCTCCTGCTATCATCTGTCCATAAAGTTTTCCCCAAACAGCTTTCCCCCAACCTGTATCGGCAATGGTAAGATGAAGACTGTCACGATGCAAATTATGCCAGAAACTGGCAGTTACAATATGTCCCAAAGGATATGTAAAATCATGTGCCACCATCTTAGGTTCGCCTGTAGTGCCCGAAGTGAAATACATTAATGAAGTATCTTCATTCGTATTGGGATGTTCCGGTTTGACAAAAGGAGCAGTCTTTTTCAATACCTTTATGAAAATCTTCAAACCCTCCGGAATATCCGGTCCTACACTGACCTAGTTTTTTTACTGAAGGACAATCGGGCATGGCATCTATAATATGCTTTGTTATCACATCTTCTCCTGCAGCTACAATCATCTTGATATCAGCAGCATTACAACGATACACGATATCCTTTTTTGTCAACAGATGAGTTGCAGGAATAACCACAGCTCCTAACTTATGCAAGGCAATAATAGAGTACCAGAACTCATAACGACGCTTTAAAATAAGCATCACCATATCACCATGACCAATACCAAGGCTCTGAAAATAAGAAGCAGTCATATCCGTATACTTTTTCAAGTCTGCATAAGTATATTGTATATGCTCCCCTTTATCATTAGTCCATAACAATGCTTTCTTATCGGGTTCTTCGGCAGCCCAGGCATCTACTATATCATAACCAAAATTAAAATTTTCTAGGGATTTTAATCTTTAAATTCTTTATAAAGTCCTCTTGTGAGGTAAATGTGGTCTGTTCTAAGAATTTTTCTACCATAATCTTATTCAATTAAAAATTGAGAACCAAAATTAGAAATAGTTGCGGTCAATGACAACGCAGTCTTTTTAATCTCAATTTATTATAATATTACTGCCAAGAATTTCACAGTCTTATCATCCAATGCCATCATACCATGTGGAATAGAAGAATCAAAATAAAGACTGTCACCTGGATTCAAGATCAATTCTTTTCCATTTATATTAAGTAACATTCTTCCTTCAATAACCAAATTGAATTCTTGTCCCTCATGTGAGTTAAAATGAATCGGAGTATTTCCGGTTTCGGTTCTACAGTCACAATAAAAGGATCAGCCTTACGCCCGCGAAAACCGGAAGCCAATGACTGATATTTATACGCCTTGGTCCGTTCTACCGACACTCCTGAACCACAACGGGTCAGAAAATAAGAACTCATCTTAGGTTCTTCACCAAACATTAATACATCCAATGCAATACCGTATTTACGGGCTATTTTCTGTAAAGCACTGACAGAAATATCTTTCTCCCCGCTTTCCATACCCAAATACTCTTCCACTGAAAGCTGGCAACTTTTAGCCACTTCATCAGGAGTCAGTTCCAGAACGTCCCTTAATCCCTGGAGACGCTCAGCTATTTGTTTTATCTGGTCACTCATAATCTTATTGTTTTATGCTTCAAAGATAATGAAGATTTAAGAATTCCTAGCAAAATTTCATTAAGTTTCGAAGAAAACCATCTGACAGACAACATTAGTTAAGATTATATGCAAAACGTTTACTCTCCGAACGTACAGCATCATCAGCACATTTGAAACAAGACAAGAACCACAAAGTTAGCTTCCGAAGCCCCTCATCCTTTCCACAAAATTCTGAATCACCGGATACATAGCCTCAGGCGATTCCAACTCATAGCAAAGAGTTTCCAAAGGACACCAACCTGTCCGGTTTCTGTTCCAAATACGAGAAACTATTTGAACACACTCCACCCTAATATTCGCCTTGTGCAATACAGCCAATGCAGGCTCACTGATGATATCCGTATAAACCTCCCGGACACCCCCCAGCACCATCAATGCGGCAGCTGCTTTTCCTACCACCTTGTCAGCAACCTGCGCTCCATGCAAAAAGACCGGATGCTGATTCAGCAAATCATATAAATCGGCTACCCCGCATTGGGTAAAAGTACGGATCTCTTCCTTTCTGATAACACAGGAATAGCCGCCTTCATGCAACAATCTGATTAATTCATCCATCTTCCTTTCTATTTCATTCAGATAATACGATGCATCTCATGACCTTCTACATAAATAGCACTAAACGGGCGGCTCGGACAAAGATTTTCACAAGCGCCACAACCGATGCAACGTTCTGTATTCACAACCGGTATCTTAAGTGATTTTTCATCATCGGCATCTTTAGGAACCATCAAGATAGCCCCCGTAGGACAATGACGGGCACAATTTCCACAACTTACCCCATCTGTGTTCACTATACAATTCTGAGCAACCCACACAGCATGACCAATCTGTACAGATGACTTCTCTGTCAGATCAGCCAAGTGAATAGCATCAGTAGGACATACTTCTGCACATTTCGCACACTCAGGACGACAATATCCACGTTCGTAAGACATCTCGGGCTGCATCAGATGTTTCAAATCACCGGACGGACGCAATACCTGATTAGGGCACACCGACACACAAAGCTGACAAGCCGTACAGTGCTGCGCAAAATGACGGAAACTCAATGCTCCCGCAGGAACAATAGGAGTGGCACGCTTGGGAACTTTCTTATCTATAAGAGGAGCCAGACCGCCATCCACTTTCTTTCCTGAGCTTTTACGGCAACACTTGCAGCAATCAAAGCCGAAACCGTAAAGAACCCACGCCGTGCAGTATCTACCTTTTCTTTGTTTAAAGACGCCTGAGAAACCTGTTTGCCAATTCCTTCACTTGCCGGAGCCTGTTTCTTCAGAAGCATCTGCCCCGATACATATTTTATTGCCCCTTGGCGGCACTTGCCTAGACAATCCATACAAGCAACACAACGGGAATAATCAATCTCATGTGCTTTGGGATTAATGCAGGAAGACTTGCAATTACGAGCACAAAGTCCGCAACCATTACATTTAGACGTATCAATAACCGGTTTAAAATAAGAATATCTAGATAAGAATCCCAATACTGTACCCACCGGGCAAATGGTATTGCAATAAGTTCTTCCTCCACGCCATGCCAAAATAAAAGCACAATCACAGTACCCACTGCAACTGCAAAAGTAGAAAGACCTTTCATCCAAACATCTAACCGAATAAAAAGCATAACTGTCCACACGCTCCGCCCATAGGGCAAGTACATTGTTCCCCCATTGATACAAAGGTGTCAGCAGGTTAGAAATGATACGGCCGTATGCACTGTAAGGAGCAATCAACGCCGCCAATGAAACCACCCCTGCTACCAAAGCGACGACAAACACTGCCAATACCCCATAGCGTAACCACGACAAAGCAGGCGAGTAGCGGAAACGATTCTTCTTTACCTTTCCCGAAACCCAGGAAATGATATCTTGAAACACCCCTAACGGACAGATAACCGAACAATAGACACGCCCCAAAAGCAGAGTCAACAAAACAAGGGCTATCACCACCCCCACATTCAATGCCAGCACGGCAGGAAGGAACTGTATTTTCGCCATCCAGCCAAACCAACCATGCACAGTTCCTGTAAAATCCAAAAACAGCAACGTGATCATTGTAAAGAACAAAAGGGCGGCGGCAAGTCTTATTTTACGTAACATAAGCATTCCTTATTTTATCATGTTTATCCATTCCATTATAAAGTCTCTTGTTTCAACTGTTCCACATATGCGTCTATACGATGCAGTTCTTTGGGAATATCAATGCTTTGAGGGCAATGCGGATTACACTGGTTACATCCGGTACAATGGCTTGCCTGCCGCAGTTTGGGCACACTACGATCATAACCTATCAGGAAAGCACGCCGTGCACGGCGGTAATTCTCATCCTGACTGCTTTTAGGCACATTTCCTTCGTTGACACATTTATTATAATGCACCAGAATTGCCGGAATATCCAACCCGTAAGGACAGGGCATACAATATTTGCAGTCATTGCAAGGAATCGTAGGGAACTTCAGCATCAATTGGGCTGTTTCTTCCAAGAACTTCTTTTTCTTCCTCATTCAAAGGTTCCAAGGGCGAATAAGTCCGAAGGTTATCCTGCAAATGTTCCATATAAGTCATTCCACTCAACACACACAACACGTTGGGATACGTACCGGCAAAACGGAACGCCCACGATGCCACACTGTTCTCCGGGCGACGCTGCTTCAAGCGCGCCACCAGGTGGTCGTTCAGTTTAGACAAACGTCCTCCCAACAGCGGCTCCATAATCACAGCCGGAATTCCACGCTTGGCCAACTCTCCATACAAATATTCCGCGTTAACATTTCTACCCGAAGCATGGCGCCAATCTACATAGTTCATCTGAATTTGCACAAAATCCCATTTCACATCCAGCGACAGCAAATAATCAAACACTTCCACCGATCCGTGAAATGACCATCCCAAATTACGAATACGGCCTTCTTCACGCTCTTTTAGTAAAAAGTCAAGAACTCCATTGTCAATATAACGGTCATGGAAAGTCTTGATCCCTTCCCCTCCACCTACGGAATGAAGCAAATAATAATCCAGATAATCCGTCTGCAATTCTTTCATCGACTGATGGTACATCTTGATGGAATTCTCACGAGTATAGTTTTGGAAATTGGACATCTTTGTCGCAATCAAGAGCTTTTCGCGGGGATAACGTTTCAAGGCCGCACCGGTGGCTCTTTCAGAAAACCCTTGGCAATAGACAGGAGATGTATCGAAATAATTCACTCCGTGAGCGATAGCATAATCCACCAGTTCATTCACCGCATCCTGATCTATCACATTTCCATCGCTGTCCGGTGCAGGTTTCAACGGCCAGCGCATACATCCATATCCTAAAAGTGAGACACGCTCCCCTTTGGGAGAAACGCGATACGTCATTTTATCCACAGGCACTTCGCCCAACACAGAAGCCTCGGATGAAGCCGGTTTCCCTTCGGATGCACAACCATACAGGGCTGCCGCCGATGCAGCCGCACTGACGCCTACTATCTTCAGAAACTTCCTGCGGCTCATTTCCTCTTTATCTCTCTTTTCCATAACTGTACCTTGCAAATTTACACACCTCATTTTTATGTAATTTAATATATCCCACTTTTAGCAGGATATTACTTTACAGTTGTTAACTCTTTTAAAGTGTCCGTATCTTCACTCCGATTGCTAAAAATTGTTTTCCTGTTTTCCATCCGATAGCTGTTTCTTGACAGTTGTATAATCTCACAACAGTAGAGCAGTCTGTCAAGCAATGCCGCTGCGACAGCTTCCTCTCCCGGTATTGCCAGCCACTCTGTAAGGGAGTAGTTGGCTGTAACGATAAGCGATGTCTTTTCCTGAAACTCATTCACCAGTTTGAACAGCAACATGATATCTTCTCTTTTCAAGGGAAAGAGTGTGGCATTGTCAATGGCCAGCAGCTGTGCCTTCATGATCCGTTTGTAGGTTTTCATCGCATGCCTGGAAACATCCCTTGTCTTCAGACAGGTCAGAAGGTCCTCCAGCGTAACCATATATGCCCTGTATCCGGCTTTCACCGCCTCATGGACAAGTCCGGCGGCAATATAGGTCTTTCCTGTTCCGGAACCGCCTGCCAGAAGCAGGTTGTATGCCTGTCCCACCCATACCAGCTCGCGCAGTTCGCGCAGCTTTCTGGAGTCGATTCCTTCCGTCCGGGTAAAGTCGTAACGGTCCAGATCATGCCTTGCAGGAAGCCCGGCCGCTTTCAAACGACACAAATATTTCCGGTTCTCCCTGGTCCGGACCTCCTCCCTGAGGCAGGCGAGTAGAAACTCCGGATAGGTCAGCTGCTTTTCCTGGGCCTGATGCAGCAGTTCCTCCAGATGTTCGGTCAGATTGCCCAGCTTGAGCATACGTGCACATTCCATGAGTTCCTTCTTATGTCTTGTCATAATCCCTGAGTATTTCGTTATAAGACTGTATCAATCCGCCTTGTCGGGGCAGGCGATCCTCCAGTCCGTATATTTCTGTTCCATTTTCCTTTCCCCTGCACACATATTCACACAGGCTTTTAACCGAGTCCCCGTTATAGATGCCTTTGTCCAGACATATCCGTATGGCCTCTATCAGTGTATTCTTGTCATATCCGGGAATTATGCGCAGGATCACCTCCAGATTATCCCTGTAATAACGTTCCTTCCTCCTTTTCAGATTATCCATCCACATGGCCACCTCCCTGTTGCCCGACACATGGACAAGGATGCGTTCGGCTATCTTCACTCCGGCGTTTCTCGGTTTTCTGTGGGAGTCGTCATAAACGGTCCTTCCCTTTCTGGTACAGAGCGCATGCCGGCAGATGAGTTTCCCCGTATCCTTGTTGTACAGCTCCACATTCCCTTCCGTTTCCTGCAGCCAGACGGTTGTCTGCCCGCTCCGGTAAGTTCCGCATGGCAGGCTGTAATAATTCCCCCTGTACTGCACTGTATTGTCCTTGCGTACATGGTATTCCCTCATCTCCTCCTGCGGTGGTTGTGGCGTCCCATGATAGGGCATGAGAAAGCCTTTCTCCACGGCAAAATCTTCCCGGGGAACAAGACGGGTGGTCCCGTGCACCTTCCCGTTCCCCGTCCTTTCAAGCCATTCGAGGGCCTCCCTGTTCAGACTGTCAATATCACGGAACACACGTGCCACCAGAAAGTTCTCCTTCACATATTTCACTACGTTCTCGACCTTGCCTTTTGACTCGGGATCTGCCTTATGGCAGAACACCGGCTGGAAATGCTGCTCCCTGACAAACGTCTGGAACTTCCTTGTCAGCATCAGGTCCCCCAGGTTCTCCCGGGAGATCAGCACCCTGTCCTGGTCATAAAGGATCTTTTCCGGTTTCCCTCCGAAATACTCAAAAGCACACTCATGTGCATAGATGGCGAGTTCCGTGTCGAAAGGGCGGCGGGCGAAAAAGGTGAACTTGTAACGTGAACGTGCCAGGACGATCGCAAAAAAATAGACTTTCGTGCTTCTGCCGTTTCCCGCTGACATCCATTTCTCCCCGAAATCCGCCTGCGCATACTCCCCGTAGGGGGTGTCCGGCAGTTTCTCATAGTCCCTGCGTATCCTAGCCTCCGACTTCTTTCCGATGCCATATTTGCAGCGCACCTTTTCTACAAAATTGAATACGGTCTTGTCGCACACTTTGGGGAAATCCGGATAGCATTCCTTAAGCCAGTCATGTATCCTTGCGGCCGATATATACGGATATTCCTCCAGGGTCCCCCGCACATACTCCTCGTATCCTGCCAGTTTCAGCGTGTATTTGCGATGCGAATTCCGCCGCCTTACAAAATCTTCCCGGGACATCTGCAGATATCTCCGCACGGTGCTTCTGTCCACTCCCAGGTGCTTCCCGATCTGTGTCTTGTTTAATCCTTTTGACTGAAGCTCTCTAACCTTGTACCACATATACTGTTTCTCTTTAAAAAAATCGGCTCGTTGTTATCATAATGATGTCTGTCTTTTTGAGCCGGCAAAGATAGGCATCCCCGGAAAAGTGCTGTATTCACATTTTCCATTTTCCTGCTGGTAAAGTTACAAATTACATGCATGGATAAGAATTCCCCGCATTGGGCGGGATATACGGAACGGCCGTACTTGAAAAAACATTCATTCCGGATAAAAGTGAGAACAAGGTTGTTTTTTTATCGGGTGTGAACTGTAGCGGGGACGGGTACTATTCTTCAGACTGCCATTCCCGGAACTGTCGTACCTTTTTTACCAAAGACAATGCCGCCCTCCTTGAGAAATGTACGGGGGAAAACGTTTGGCAGGGAGGTGAACGGTATTCTGCAATTTACTTAAAAAGTATATATGTATAATAATAGAAAAAAGTAAATCATTGCCTGAAGTTTTATATGCAAGTTACTTGTTTCTATAAAAAATACCCCACTTTCCCTTTGAAAGGAAAATAGGGGACGACGGTAATAATAAAGGAGAGCCGTCCGTTATATTTCTTTTGTCATATCCTGTCCGTATGAGATCGGATAGGAATTTCTCCGGAGTATCGGTGGCAATCCTCACCCCGGCCTGCACCACATAACGTTCGGCAAAATTAGTGCATATACTGCTCGTCGGTAC
>ENA-OQKW01000210-OQKW01000210.1-human-gut-metagenome-genome-assembly--contig:-NODE-210-length-16522-cov-3.416224_pt1 | contig 16522 bp, 18 predicted proteins | sample MGYA00242657_ERZ504815 | MGnify/ENA primary metagenome ERZ504815 (study PRJEB26092, sample SAMD00036404) | human gut metagenome | host: Homo sapiens | study: EMG produced TPA metagenomics assembly of... | reverse complement strand
TTTACTCTCTGTCCCTCCACACACGTTCCGCCAGTTGCTTTCTCACTGATTTCCGATATGGCTGGCTGATTGGAATTGTATCTCCGTTTTTCATTTTCACAGATTCATAAGAACATTCTTCGATATAATCAAAATTGATCAGATACGACTGATGAATCTGAATGAAATTTCCCGGAATTTTCTTTGCTATTTCTTTCAGTTTGCCATTAAATTCTTTCTGTCCGTCTTTTAAAACCAGATGCACTTTTTTATTCTGACTGCTGAAATACAGAATATCTTTATACAGCACCTTGAAATAATATCCACTGCCAAAGTACTCGAAAATACCTTTTCTGACTTCCGAAATTTTCTGAATCCTGTTCATGACATTCCCAACTTTTATTTTGTCTAAAGGTTTGATCAGAAAATCTGTAGGCTGTACACGAAATAGATCCATCGCATAACTGCTGTTCGCTGAAATGTAAACAATTGCAGTTTCCATGTTTTCCTGTTCTTCTCTTATAAAACGCCCTACCTCAATTCCATTTGTTGTCAGTAATTCTATATCCAGAAATAACACATCAAGAATCTTCTTGTTTTCTCTCAGAAACCGGCTACAGGCTTTCTCCCCTGATACCAGATATCAATATTCATTTGAAGTTTATTCTCTTTTCCATAATCATAAAGCATTTTTTCCAGTTCCCCGCAGAGTCCTTCATCATCATCGCAAATGCCAATGCAAAACATTTCTTTTCTCCCTTCATACTACATGCAGTATACAGCTCTTACAACTCTATTTCAAGACAAAAGTACCCTTTGATTTCGCGTAGAGTACTCTCAGGGAAACCAAAGGGTTCACATATGAAAGTTATTATTTTTCTTTATTTGCCAAAACAATATAACGGTAAATTTCTGCAAATGGAATCTCTTTTTCTCTGCTCAACTGTGCAACGCTCTCATATTCCGGATAAAGCTGCTCTTTTCCATTCAAAGTGCATACCTTTACCTGAACTTCTCCCCATGGAGTCGGAAGGGTTCTCGTTTCTCTGGGAAGAATCGTACGTTCCATTATGCTATAACGAATTCCAATCGTAGTAGTTTCTTCAAAAATAATATTCTGAAGCGTTTCTATATCTTCTTCCTTACAGATCACATTCAGAACCCATGCAGGTCTGTTCTTTTTCATAAAAACAGGCACATAATGCACAATCTCTGGCACCGGCTTTCATCAGACGTTCCATTCACAAATCCCAGAACTTCTCCACTGCAGTCATCAATGTTTGTCTCCATCTTGATAATCGTATCTTTGGTTTCCTGATTTTCAGCTTTTGGATTTCTTCCTTTAGCCTGCTCTGTGCTTTCTGATATGATCATTGCCCTTAAAATTCCCGAACACTCATACTGGCGTTTACCTGCACCGATTCCAATCTTCTGGATTTCAAATGTTTCCGGAAGTTTATCTTTTGTTTTCACTGCTGCCACTATCGCCGCACCTGTAGGCGTTACAAGTTCACCTTCTACCTCTGTCATTTTCAGATGTAAATGATTGGCACTTACTATATTTGCAACTGCCGGAACCGGGATTGGCAGGATGCCATGCTGGCAGCAGACAGTTCCCCGGCCCTCGCAGAGAACAGGAACGATCACCTCTGTAACATCCAGATCATCCAGGCAGACTGCCACAGACACAATATCCACAATAGAGTCCACTGCTCCCACTTCATGAAAATGCACCTGATCTACAGGAACATTGTGCGCTTTACTCTCTGCCTCTGCAAGAATTTCAAATATACGCAATGCAATCTTCTTTGCATTCTCAGTCATTGTGCTATGCTCTATAATATAGGTAATTTCTTTTATTCCACGGTGTTCGTGATGGTGATGGTCTTGCGCTGTTCCTGTGCCATGGGCGTGATTGCGCTCATGACCTTCATGATGATGTCCATGCAGATATTCCATATCATGGTCATGATTTTCATGAGCTTTATCCAGCACAACATCAAAATCACATGCATCTATTCCGGACTTCACAACTCTGCTGATCTTTGTCTCAAATCCTGATACCTTAAGACTCTTCAGCACCTTGTCCAGCACTGAGCGGTCAGCTCCCAGATCAAGAAGAGCCGCAACCGTCATATCACCACTTATCCCTGAATAACATTCCAGATATAATGTTTTTCCCATAATCAATTTCCTTTCTCATCTGTACCTGCTGCCAGACGGTTGATCTGTGTTGCCAGATAGCCGGCACCGTAGCCGTTATCAATATTCACCACAGCAATCCCATTCGCACAGGAATTGATCATGGTAAGAAGTGCCGAAAGACCATGCATACTTGCACCATAACCCACAGAAGTCGGTACTGCGATCACCGGTCTGCTCACCAGACCGCCCATCACACTGGCAAGAGCACCCTCCATTCCCGCAACTGCAATTACACAGTTTGCACTCTGAATCGTCTCCAGTCTGGAGAATAAACGATGCATTCCGCTGACTCCCACATCATAAATACGTTCAACATTTGTGCCAAAATATTCCGCTGTCTGTGCAGCTTCCTCAGCAACCGGAATATCTGCAGTTCCTGCTGAACACACCGCAATCTTACCAATACGCTTCTTATCTTTCCTCTCAACTTTTAAGATGCGCGAGATCGGATCATATTCCACTTCCGGAAACTTCTCCTTCACCAGTTCATACTGATGTTGGGAAGCTCTGGTTCCGAATACCTCACCGTCTTCTCTGTATAATCTTTCAAAAATATTCAGAAGATGTTCATCTGCCTTATTACTGCAGTAGATTACTTCTGCGAAACCGGTTCTTGCCTTACGGCTTGTATCCAGCTTCGCATATCCCATTTCTTCATAACTTTCTTTCTTAAGGATTCTCTCTGCCTCTTCTACAGATACCGAACCACTTTTTACACTTTCAAGAATCTCCTGTAAAGTCATGGATTCCTCCTTTTAGAACACCACCTGCACCAGAAACATATAGACAGCCGTTCCCGCTATAATACTGAGCAGTGTATTTCTCTTCCACAAATGAAGATTTTGCTGTTATCATTCTTTTTCCTTATCAACGCCCTTATTTCCACGCTGATCATAGTCATCCAGGAAATTATAATATTCTCCATCTTTATGATATCCCATAACAGTACGAAGATTAATATCCCGCACACTGTTAAAGATATTCGTCTCGATCACACTGCTTGTATTTCTAAACTGTGCAACCAGCTCTTTCATCTCATCACGCTTGGAACCACGTCCGCCCCCACAGCTTACACAGTTCTCGGTGAAACGGCATGCACACTGAATGAAGTGCAACCCATTAGTATCTCTCCATGCCTTGATCGCAGATTCCTTGATCAGATACATGGGACGGATCAGTTCCATTCCCTCAAAATTCTGACTGTGCAGCTTCGGCATCATAGTCTCCACCTTACCACTGTACAGCATACCCATGAGGATTGTCTCGATCACATCATCAAAATGATGTCCCAGCGCAATCTTATTACATCCCAGCTCCTTGGCATGAGAATACAGATAACCACGTCTCATTCTCGCACAAAGATAACAGGGATTATTCTCAATTTCTGCCACTGTATCAAAAATATCACTTTCAAAAACCGTAAGAGGAATTCCCAGAAGCTCTGCATTATCCTGAATAATCTTCCAGTTATCCGCATTATAGCCCGGATTCATTACCAGAAACACCAGTTCAAAATGAATCTTCCCATGACGCTTCAGCTCCTGAAGCAGCTTCGCCATCAGCATAGAGTCCTTACCACCTGAAATACAGACAGCAATCTTATCTCCCTCCTGGATCAGCTGATACTCATTCAAAGCCTTGGTAAACGGTCTCCAGACTGTCTTTCTGAACGTCTTGATAATACTGTGCTCAATCTCCTTCGTCTTCAGTTCCTTCTGATCCTTAGCATCATTCTCCATAAAACGGCTCAGAGAAAGTCTCAGATACGCACGATATCCACCTTCAATATTCACAGCCTCATACCCTGCATCACTCAGCTTCTCCACACAATCCCGGCTTCTGTCCCCCGTATGACAGAGAACATACACCATCTTCTCCCTGTCCACAGACTCCATTCTTTCCTCAAACTCATCCAGCGGAATATTCACTGCCCCCGGAAAAGATCCCCTGCTGTACTGATCCGCCGGCCGCACATCCACGATCGTAATCTTAGAAGAATCAATCTTCTCCAGCTCTTCCACACTAATTGTATTCATATATAACCTGCCTTTATCTATTAAAATCAATCACTTACCTCTGATGAATCACCCTGTATTTCCGCCCAATTCACCAGCCATCATTATACTTTGAAACCCCATGATAGTCAACATATTCCCTCGCCGTTGACTCCTTTCTCACAGCCAAACGTTACTGTTCACTCCGTTCACAGTAACGAATGATTTTCCAAACACCTTTTAACCTCATTATATACGATTCATTTTTTTCAGACAACCTTCTCAGATATATAAAATTAAAACCTCCCGGTTGAAATTTTTTTCTTATTATCACAGACACAAAAGGAACAGAGCCAATACCCTGTTCCCCTTTTATTATTTATAAACTTTTACACCAAAGGATTCATGAATGATAGTACGAGCCTCTTCAATGGTTTTAAACTCTTCTGCTTTCAGCATCTGTGCTGTGATATTTCCGATTGCAGTTGCCTCTCCTGGACCTGCATGGATTTCTTTCTTTGTTGCCTTTGCAGTCAGCTCATTGAGATATCCTGCGTTGGAACCGCCGCCCACGATATGAATACGGCTGTAAGTCCTGCCTGTCATCTCTTCCAGCTCTTTTGCTGTCTTTGCATAGCATTCCGCAAGACTTGTGTAGATAACTGTTGCAATCTCTCCCAGAGTTTCCGGAACCTTCTGTCCTGTTCTGCGGCAGTAATCCTTAACTTCCTCTGTCATATTGTCAGGAGAAAGGAAACACTCATCATTTGCGTCTACCCTTGACGGGAAATCCTTTGCTTCCTCTGCCATTGCGCAGATTTCTGCAAAGCTGTATGCATCATTTACTTCATGACGCACAGACTGGATCATCCAGAGTCCCATGATATTCTTCAGGTAACGGAAACGGCCTGCATAACCGCCTTCATTTGTGAAGTTCATCTCACAGCTCTTCTCAGAGCAGTCAGCTTCTTTTCTCTCAATTCCCATCAGTGACCATGTTCCGGAGCTGATGTAGATAAAGTCATCGTCATTTGCAGGAACTGCCAGTACAGCGGATCCTGTATCATGTGTTGCAGGTGCAACCACCTCCAGATCAAAGCCCACTTCTTCCCTGATCTTATCTGACAGATGTCCGATGCCTGTTCCGGGCATGATCAGCTTCTGGAACATTTTTCTCGGATAACCGAGCATATCGATCAGTTCATAATCCCAATCCTTGGTGATCGGGCTTACAAGCTGTCCTGTCGTAGCTTCTGTGTACTCACAGGTTTTCTGTCCTGTAAGAAGGAAATGGAAATAATCCGGCACATGAAGAAGTGTCTCCGCCTGTTCCAGATATTCCGGATGTTTCTTTTTCACTGCCATCAGCTGATAGATCGTATTATAATCAGCTTTCTGGATACCTGTTCTTGCATAGAGATCTTTCAGGGAAATTGCCTTATAAACTTCTTTATCCATTCCCTCTGTACGGTGGTCACGATATCCTACTGTATTTCCAAGAACATTGTCATTTTTGTCCAGAAGTACGAAGTCAACGCCCCATGTGTCCACGCCCATACTTACCGGAATCTTGCCAATTTCTTTACATTTCTTCAGACCATTTACTACCTCTTTGAAAAGACGGTCAAATTCCCAGCAGAGTTCTCCGTCTTTCTTTACCATTCCATTCTCAAAACGATAAATTTCTTCCAGAACCATTTTTCCGTTTTCCATATGTCCAATGATGTGACGTCCGCTGGATGCTCCGATATCTACTGCTAAATAATATGCTGCCATTGCAAAACCTCCTCAATATATGAATTTATACGCTTTTCATATCTGATGATTTCATTTTATCTCAACTTACTCCCCAAAATAAGAACCTTGTTTGTCTGAAAAAGTGTCCTTATTTGCTATTTTGAAATCTATCGTCGAAATAAGTATCTTTACAACTTAATAAAATCATCATTTCCAATCATTGTTTTATTGTTTGAACAACAACGCCGCACTTGCCATACGGCAGTGCGGCGTCTGTATTTGTATTAATAATTAATACTTAATTCTAAGGATTCATTTCCTCTCGATATTTACTTATCGATTAGTCATAAAGGTTAGGAGCAATTTCTTCGCTGTCCATATTTGTGGAATCATACCAGTATCCATCTGTAGGAACATCTTCAAGTTCCTGTCCGTTAGCTGCTGCTGTCAGAGCGTAGATTGCATAGTAACCCATCATCAGAGGAGACTGTGTAACAGCACCGATGAATGTTCCATCCTGTACAGCGGCTTTAATGATAGAACCAGCATCGAAACCAACACCGATAACATCGCCTGCTCCTGCGTCAGAACCAAGAACGTTCAGGTTAGCATTAGCTGCAAGAACACCTTCTGCTGCTGTCTGGTTGGAACCGAAGATAGCGATGCAGTTTTCCTGAGAAAGGATTGCCTGAGCCTCTGTTGAGCAAAGCTCTACAGTTGTCTGTGCAGGAACAGCGACCTGGATAACAACGTCTGCGTCTGCTTCTTTTGCATCTGCACCTTTAGCTGCGTTTACATAGAACTCGTTACCTTTAACTGCAACTGTTTTTCCGTCAGCCTGAATAAGTTCGATCATTTTGTCAATGAATCCGCCACCACGCTGCTGGATGTTCTGAGCTGTAGCATCCTGGTTAACTTCACCGATGATAACCTGTCCATCTGCATTAGCTATAACATCTTTGATTGAATTATACATGTTTTCAGCTGCAACAGAACCAGCCTGTGTGTTATCTGTACAAACTTCACATACTACAGATCCTTCCGGAGCATCAGCGATACCTGTATCAAATGTTACTACCGGGATTCCTTTGTCAGCACATTCCTGAAGTGCATCAAGAACAGAAGATGTATCACATGCAGCAAGACCTAATCCGGCCGGCTTTGCAGCGATTGCTGTGTTGATCATGTTAACCTGGTCAGCGATATCAGATTCACTGTTTGGTCCCTGTGCTTTGTATGTAACACCAAGTTCATCAGCAGCTTTCTTCATACCTTCCTGAGCTGCATCCCAGTATGTAGACTGGAAAGATTTAACCATCATCGGGAAATCATAAGCTTCATTAGCTTTCAGATCTTTGAACTGTTCCGGCATATCGGCTGCCATAACGCTTGATGCGGACATTCCTGCTACCATTGCTGCACACATAACTAATGCGATCACTTTTTTTGCTTTCATTTAAAATTTCCTCCTTTTAAATATACATTTTTAATATAGTTTTTTTATAAATGATACCCCGGAGGCTTCCTCTCTCGTTCCGCCTTCCCCAAAATACACATATGACAATACTGTCGCCGAACATCCCCTGGAAGCCCTCCGTTGTTTCATATCCTGCTGTTTTGCATCTGTCGTAAGATGCATTTTTCTTTATTCAGTTTTGAAAATTATTTTGCTGCTGCTTTCTTTTCTTTCATGATATCGATCAGTACTGCGATGATAAGAACTGCACCGGTAATGATCTGCTGCCAGTTTGCCTGCAGTCCGATATATGGAAGACCGGTTTTCAGAAGCATGATAACGAAGATACCGGCCAATGTACCGATTACTGATCCATAACCACCTGTTGCTGCAACACCACCTACGAATACACCACCGATGGCATCCATCTCAAGTCCTGCACCGGTACCAGGCTGTACAGTTGGCGTAACTGCCGCATATGCGATAGCTGCAAGACCGGTGAAGAGTCCACATACTACATATACCATAACATGATAGAATTTAACGTTGATTCCCGAAAGAGCTGCTGCTTCTTTATTGGAACCGATCGCGATCGTATAACGACCGAATTTTGTATGATTCAGAACATATTCCATTACAAGGACCAGAATGATCATCCATAAGAAACCGATAGGATAACGGGAAGCACTTCTTCCTGTTCCAACTGTAATCTTAAAGATTGAATGGAACCATCCACCCTCCTGTGTAAGTCCCGGCCAGGGAGTAGCACTGCACAGGGATCCTGCACCTCGGGTAATCATACAGGTACAAAGTGTTGCAAGGAATGGCGGCAGGTTCATAATACCGATCAGCACACCATTTGCTGCTCCTACAATAATTCCAAGTACAATGCAAAGTAACATTGCAAGTACAACCGGAAGATTATTATTTCTTACCAGAGATCCTGCGATCAATGCGTAACATACCATACCTGTTCCGATTGACAGGTCTACACCTCCTGTAATAAGAGGGAATGTAACACCGATTGCCATCAGAAGATCATAATATGAGAAATCCAGCATACTCAGGATTGTGGTATACTGTCTGAACTCCCTGCTCTTAAAGGAGAAAATTGCAAACAGTACAATAATAACCAGTAATACAATAAATCTCTGATCACTTAAAATACTTTTTTTCTTCTTAGTCATGACTTTCCTCCTTAATTGATGTTCCGTGTTGCATGATTCATAATGTGTTCCTGTGTAGCTTCGGAAATATCAATATTTCCTGTAATCTTACCTTCACACATAACGATAATACGGTCACTCATACGGAGAACTTCTGTCATTTCAGAAGAAATCATGATAATAGATTTACCTTCTGCAGCCAGTCTGTTCATTAACTTGTAAATTTCATTCTTGGCACCAACATCAATACCTCTGGTCGGCTCATCAAAAATAAGAATCTCACTGTCTCGTGTCAGCCATTTTGCGATAACGACCTTCTGCTGGTTACCACCGGAAAGATTGACTACCAGCTGCTCGCAGTTTGGAGTTTTGGTTGCCAGCTCTTTAACGTATTTCTCTGAAACTTCTTTTCTTTTGATTTATTAATGAAGATACCACTGGTAAATTCTTCCATGGTTGCCAGCGTAGTATTCTCTGTTACAGATTTCTGTACGACACAACCATATCTTCTTCTGTCCTCTGACAGATAACCAATACCATATTTAACTGCATCCTGAGGACTGTTGATAGTTACCTCGCGAAGCTGTCCGTCTTTTCCCCTTATAGAGATCTTTCCACTCTGTTTCGGGTCAGCACCAAACAGTGCTCTTGCTGTCTCAGTACGTCCGGCTCCCATCAGTCCTGAGAAACCAAGGATCTCACCTTTGCGAAGTTCAAAGCTTACATTACTGAACCATCTTACCTGCATTCAGGTTCTCTACCTTAAGAACAACCGGTGCATCTGGTGCAACCATGCTGTGTTCTTTTGGATCCTCGTAAATAACACGTCCAACCATCATATTGATGATGTCTTCTTTTGTACTGTCTGCTGTGATCAGAGTTCCTACATAACCACCATCTCGCATGACTGTTACTCTGTCAGTGATCGTTTTGATCTCATCCATACGGTGGGAAATATAAACGATTCCAAGACCTTTCTTACGAAGATCACGGATAATCTCGAATAAGTCTGCAATCTCTTTCTCTGTCAGTGCTGCTGACGGCTCATCAAAGATAATAACCTCTGCTTTGTGGGAAATAGCCTTTGCGATCTCACACATCTGCTGTTTTCCGACGGTAAGATTGTTCATCTTTTCTTTTGGATTGATTTCAATGTTCAGTTCCTGAAAGAGTTTTTTTGGAATCTTCGATCATTTTCTTATCATCAATGCTGAACCCTTTCTTTGGTTCACGTCCGATAAAAATATTCTGAGCTACGGTAAGATCACCTACCATGTTCAGCTCCTGATGCACGATTACAACACCTGCATCCTGCGCTTCTCTTGTGTTATGGAATTCAGTTTCCTTTCCTTTATAGGTAATGGATCCTGAATCTTTCTGATAAATACCGGTAAGAACTTTCATCAATGTAGACTTTCCGGCACCGTTTTCTCCCATAAGAGCATGTACTTCGCCGCGTTTCACTTCGAAATTAACGTGATCCAGAGCATGAACTCCAGGAAAGGACTTATCAATGTCCTTCATAGTCAAAATAACTTCACCCATTGTTACATCCTCCCTTCCGATCAGTTCTTTCTGCGTCTTGCAGAAACGTCGACATAAACTGCTACAATTACGATAAGTCCTGTGATGATCATCTGCTGACCTTTACCAAGACCAAATGCCATGATACCCTGCTGAAGAAGAGAAATGATAAATACACCGATGACTGTACCGCCGATAGAAGCAAGTCCGCCAACCATGGATGTACCACCCATTACACAGCCTGCAATCGCTTCATTGTTGTACTGATCGCCGTATCCAGGCTGAACAGTTGTATAAGCACCAACAAAGAAAATTGCTCCGATTCCTACAAGAACACCGCAGATCACATAAGCAAGCATTCTCCATTTTTTTGTATTAACACCGCTGAGTCTTACTGCTTCGCTGTTAGAACCAAGACAAAGGATATAACGTCCCGGTTTTGTGTTATAAAGAATAATCCCACAGATCACTGCTGCTGCCAGGAAAATCACAAGTCCTACAGGGAATCCCTTATAGGAGATAAGATTTCTGAACCATCCGTTTACAGGATCACTTCCCAGTGGCCAGCTGACGGACTGTGTCTTTGTAAATACAGATGCAATACCTTTTGCAATGTTCATAGATGCCATGGAAATGATAAATGGCGGAACTGACATATAAGATACCATCCAGCCATTAAACACGCCAAATGCAAATCCGATCAGAATGCAGATCACCATTGCTGCTGCACAAGGTACATGATAAGATGTCATGCAGTAACCTGAGATCAGGGCACAGCAGAACATTACAGGTCCAATGGAGAAATCGATTCCTCCAGTGGCAATTACAAATGTTACTCCAAGTGACAGAAAGCCCAGGAAGTATACATAGTTCAAAGTAGATTTGATACTGTCACCTACAGGGAACTTACTTCCCAGAACTACTTTGAAGACTACGAACATAAGAACCAGAATACATGCTAACAGGATTCTGTTCAGACCGAGTTTCTTCACAATTGGATTTTGTTTCAACTTTTCCAAGTTTTTCACCCTCCTTACGTTATTTCGTATCTCTTTGTTTTCTATATCTTACCTTACCTGTCGGATAATTGTAATGAAATATCTTCCAAAAAAAGGTTAAATATTTCCTTTTTTCATCCGGAAATATTTAACCTTTTGCTTCTTTTATCCTTATATTACGCAGTCGTTTCAACGCGTCAGTCAGCTAAACGGGAAGATCAGCCGTTCAATATCACTGTTATACATATTCTCCGGCGTAACCAGCTCGCATCCTGAATCAATATTCTTCTCTACTGCATCCCCGTTAAGCATATGAATGGTTTCTTCCACTCCGATATACCCCATCCGGAATGCTTTCTGCACAATAATTCCCTTATAAACGCCCATTTCCATAAGATTGATGGCCTCCTGAGAACAGTCCACACCAACTACTGCGATCTTATCTTTCGCTCCTGCATCACTGACTGCTCTTCCCACACCAACTGCAGAATATTCGTTCATTCCTGCAATCAGTTCCAGATCCGGATATTTCCTCATCAGTTCCTGCGCCAGTTCATAGGATTTCTCATAGAGTGAGTTACAGTAGACAATATCTACTATGTTATCAGCATAGTCACCAAGACCTTCCCTGAATCCCTGTTCTCTCTCCACAGCCGTGGAAACACCTTTTACATGGCTGACAATGGCTATCTTTGAATCTTTATCGATTAATTTTCTGGCATACTCTCCTAACATCCTGCCTGCATTCACATTATCTGTGGCAACTGTGAGATCCTGCAATTCTTCTTTTGTATAGGAATCAATATAGGTAATACGGATTCCTTTTTCTTTTGCTTCCTTCAGAAGTTCGTCTGATGCATCCATGCTGGAAGGGGAAAACAGAATCGCATCCGGTTTCTGCTCAATGGCCTTTTTCAGAAGTTTATTCTGTTCTTCTATATTCTCTTCTTTATCCGGAGCCAGAATTTCAAGGTCAGATTCATATTCCTCTGCCGCCATCTTACAGCCGGATATTACCGAAGTCCAGAAATCATTGGTATTATCCCTGATCTTTGGAATATAAATGAGGGAGCATTTTTTCGTCTGTGTTGCCTCCGGTTTCAGGATTCCGGCAAAAATCACCACTGCTGCCGCCATAAGGATTGCAACTGTTATAATCTCTTTTTTATGACTTTTCATGGGATTCCTCCTGTATTCCGGGAATTACAACAGATGCTGTGGTTCCCTTTCCTTTTTCACTGTGATAGATAATGCCATAATCTTTTCCATAATATAAAACCAGACGCTGCTGCACATTGTACACCCCAACTCCATTGGAACGGTAATTCACCTTATGCTTATCATAAATATGTTTCAGGGTTTCCTCATCCATTCCCACACCATCGTCCGTAATATCGATTACTGCATTCTCACCTTTCATATATCCATGTACTGTCAACAGTCCTTTACTGTCTTTATATTTTAAGCCATGATAAATTGCATTCTCCACGAGCGGCTGCAATACCAGACGAATGATAGGTACCTGTGTAATGGATGGATCTGCCTTTATCTCAAATTCCAGCTTATCCTTGTAGCGCATCTTCTGGATCGTGAGGTAACTTCTGACATATTCAATCTCCTGTCCGATTGTTACAAGCTCATCCTCATTGCTGATACTCTGTCTGAGCAGTCGCGCCAGAGAAGCCGTCATTATCACCACTTCCTCATTCTTCTTTCCTTCAGCCATCCAGATAATAGAATCCAGCGTATTATACAGAAAATGTGGATTGATCTGCGACTGCAGGGCTTTCAGTTCTATTTTTCTCTTCTGCTCCTGCTCCTTTACATTCTGCTCCATTAATTCCCGTATCCTGTGCGTCATCACATTAAAAGATCTGGTAAGACTTCCTATTTCATTGTCGGAAATCACCTCTATATCTTCAATATCAAAATTTCCTTTCTGCACACTTTTCATGGAATCGCGAAGCTTCTGGATCGGCAGCGTAATATTCCTGGCAATCAGGCTGGAAATCAGAAGAGCAACTATGATCAGCCCCACTGCTACCAGCACATAAATACTTCTTGTCTGCCTGCTGTTTCGTAAAAGTTCAGACATATTCATGCATCCCACAATAGTCCATCCTGTGATATCAGAATGGGACAGTGCATAAATTTTCTCGTCATCTCCCTTTCCGACAGTAACAATATCTGATTTTGCATTCATAACAAGTGAAATGTTCTCTGTCTGCAGTTCATTATATAACTGCTGCTGTTGTGGATGATAAACGATATTTCCATTCTGATCAAGAATAAAAACATATCCTTTATCTCCCATGCTGCTCTGTGCACAGAGTTCACTGATCGCACTGTAATTCAGATCCAGAAAAACTACTCCATCCTCTGCTTCTGTTCCTATATAATTGCGGATTCCTCTGCTGAGTGTGATGACCCATGGTCTTTCTCCCTTTATCACATTCTGCACATGAGAAGATGTCAGATTATACCGGTCATATTTTCCGACTGCATCTGCATACCATGGCTGTGTATTAAGATCTACATATGTATTTCTCACAGATAATCCATTGTCAAACAGAGATGGAGAGTTCTTATCCTCTCTGACAATCCCGATATTTCTGATATCCGCCCTGCCCTTCAGGATCGTTTTAAACTGTTCCACAAGGCGCTGTCTGTATTCACTGTAATTTTCATCCTTTATGGCTCCATATCCTTTTTCACTGTACAGATATTTATAAGCATCACCGCTTTGCGCGATCACTGACGCAATATTATCCATATAACTGATATACGAATCTATATTCTGATTCAGCTGTTTGATGATCGTCTGTGTATACATGACAGAATTTTCATAAATAGATGAATTCGTATATCTCAAGGATACCACTGTCACAACCAGCACAGCACTTAATACCAGGATCGACACCGCACAGAAAATAGAACTCTGAATACTCTTAAATTTTGAAGAAATCTTCATCGGCGTTTCTCCCTTGCATATTCGGTAGGTGTTTTTCCTGTCATCTTCTTAAATGAAATTCCGAAATAGTGTGGATCTGAAAATCCTACTTTTTCCGCAATCTCATAATTCTTCAGAGTTGTATTCTCCAGGAGTTCCTTCGCCTTCTCCATTCTGATCCTGGTAAGTGATTCGACAAATGTTTCCCCTGTCATCTCCTTAAAAATAGTACTGAAATAGCTGGTACTGATATTCAGATAAGAACAGATACTGTTCAGACTCAGATCCGGATCCATATAATTTTTCCGGATATAATCCATAGCCATCATTCCCTGCCTCTGGCCGCTGGAACTATTCAGATCCTGAAGTGATTCAAATACTCCTTCAGCATACTCCTTCACCAATGTCACTGCTTTATCAAAGGTTTTTGCCTGAGAAACTTCTTTCAGAAGCTTCTCTCTCTGAGCAATGATCTTTTCCGGATCATCACTCAGGGACTGGCAGGTATTTCCGATGGCACGTATCACCTGCTGAAGATAAATGCAGGCATAGCTTTTCTCCACCAGTGCCCCTTTGATCTCATGATCGATCTGCTCCAGGATTTCTGTCACTTTCTGCCTGTTTCCGACCTTTATCTCTTCTGTCAGTGTTTCCAGAGATTTTATAAGATTAATACTGTTGTCCGTTTTCTTTTCTTCCATATCCAAAAGGAGGCTGCCTCCCAGCAGATACCGATAGCCAATGGCTTTCTCAGCAAGCTTATAGGAATAGACCAGTTCCTGAGGTGATCTCACCCAGCTTCCGATTCCTATAGAAGTTTCAATCCCAATCACTTCTTTTACTTTCTGCTGGATTTCCTGACAGATACTATGTATTTTGTCTCCGAATTCTCTGGATCTGCATCCTGTAAATATAATGCATACCCGGTTACTGCCTTCCTGATAAGCAACACCTGCGTTCTCTCTGGTCACAATTTCATTGCTTATATTAAAAAGTACAAAGGACATCAATGCGCTTTCCTGCTGTTTATGCATATCTACCTGATACATTTCTGAGTAAGTGTCCATATCAAAAACAGCTACTCTGTAGCTCGAACAGTCAAAGCTGATCCCCAGCTTTTTCAGTTCCAGAAGACTTACCTGTACATCTCTGGTACAATTTACAAGAGTCTCCAGTGCTTTCGACCGGATGACATCCACATTCTTGTGATAATCCTTTGAAGTCTGCGACAGGGATTCCATTTTTTTCTGTTCTTTTTTTCTGGAATCCAGCTTTTCTTTCATATTCCGGAGCACTTTTGTCAGTTCCATTGCTGTGACAGGTTTGAGCATATATTCACTTACATTATAACGGATTGCTTTCTTCGCATATTCAAATTCCCCAAAACCGCTGAATATAACAATAAGAATATCCGGATAATTATCATGAAGAAACTCACTCAGTTCCATACCATCCATATAAGGCATACAGATATCTGTCAATACAACATCCACCTTGTGGCTCTGCACAAATTCCACTGCCTGTCTGCCATTCTCACAATCCCCCACAAGCTCACAGTCCAGGCTTTTCCAGTCAATGTTCTCCCTGATTGCATCCCTGACCAGAATTTTCGTCGTCTACCAATAATATTTTGTACATATTAAATTTTATCCCCCATAAGATCAGGCATCATCCCTCTGCCTGATAACCCAATAAAATTACTACTTCCTTTTACTTATTTACCGAATCAGGTAAAACTCCGCAAAGCAGCTATTCGGTTATAAGCGAACAGTAAAGCAGGTTTCGAATATCTGCGTGATTCACTATAATGATAATAGCATATTTATACTATTTTTTCAATTTTTTCAATATATTTTTGTGCATTTCATACAACTCTGTGTATTACTGTTTCCTCCGCTGTAAACTATAAAAATTTACTCTTTTTGCGTAAAATATTGCCTTGAATAATCTGATTTTTTTCATTAAACTGTTTACAATGATTTTCAGAATTTTGAAAGGAGAATACAAATTATGTTAAAGGGAATTCCTGAAATTTTATCACCGGAATTATTAAAAGTTTTATGTGAAATGGGACACAGCGATCGTCTTGTTATCGCAGACGGTAACTTCCCTGTTGAATCTATGGGAAAGAATGCCATCACTATCCGCTGTGACGGACATGGTGTACCGGAAATCCTGGATGCGATCCTCAAACTGTTTCCACTGGATACTTACGTAGAGCATCCTGTAAATCTCATGGAAGTTATGCCTGGCGATAATGTAGAAACACCAATCTGGGATACATATAAAGAAATCGTTGCCAAATATGACGAGCGCGGCGATAAAGCGGTTGGAAATATTGAACGTTTCGCTTTCTATGAAGAAGCCAAAACTGCATATTGCATTATTTCCACAAGCGAAAAAGCTCTGTATGCAAATATAATGCTTCAGAAAGGTGTTGTAATCAACAACTGACTTTGCTTTATCTTTTCGTTACTGTTCACAGTAACGTAGCCAAAATTCATTCCAGATTG
>ENA-OQKW01000208-OQKW01000208.1-human-gut-metagenome-genome-assembly--contig:-NODE-208-length-16562-cov-3.644722_pt1 | contig 16562 bp, 19 predicted proteins | sample MGYA00242657_ERZ504815 | MGnify/ENA primary metagenome ERZ504815 (study PRJEB26092, sample SAMD00036404) | human gut metagenome | host: Homo sapiens | study: EMG produced TPA metagenomics assembly of... | reverse complement strand
GCCTGCTCCGCTATTATTCGAGAGAAGTGGATGTTATTTGCATATTTCTACTATGCTCAATTCTCTTTCATGAAGTTGGCTTCCTCATTTCTTGGATTTCTTTTTCTTATTGTTATCGCTGTTAAAGAATTGTTTCCAGTCGTCTTTCGTTTTGGGACCGCGTTCTTCAATGTAGCCACGTTCCGCACAGCTGGGTCTTCCTTCTTTTGAGGTCGTTTTTTTATTGGACCTGTCACTTTTTTTGCCGAATGAAGCATTCCTTGCTGCACTGCTTCTGCGTTCGCCATTGTCGTTTTTGCCATTATTGTCACCGGCAACTTCTACTACAATTTTCCGGCCGCCATTCAGATTAACCTTGTTCAATGCTTTAATCACGTCCTGTGCCTGATTTTCTGCTACTTCGAAGAAAGAGAAATTCTGCATCAGGTCTATTCGTCCGATGGTAGTACGTTGCTTCTTCATGTTGCGGTTAATCAGTTCTATGATTTGGTTGGCATAGAAACCGTCTGTCTTTCCTACATTCAGGAATAGACGGGTGTATCCTTTTTCTGCTTTACGCTCTGTCTTTTCACGAGCACTGCCATGATCCTTGCGTTCTTTTGGAGCCACGTTCGCTGCGACGGTCATTTGTGCTGGGAATTTCTATTTCCGGAGCGTTACTATAGTATTCCAAGAAGCGGTTAAATTCCATTGACACCACGCGCTTTATCAGATCTTCCTTTGAAAGCCATTCCAGTTTACGATAGATTCCGGGTAGGAAGGATTCAATTTCTTCATCGTTTACTTTACCTTTTCTATGTCATCTATCAATTTAATCAATTGCTGCTCGCAAATTTGTTTACCACTGGGCATCTCACCCATGATAAATTTTTGTTGATGATTCGTTCTATCTCACGCATCTTGCCTTTTTCGCGCAGGTTGATGATGGCAATAGAAATACCTGTTTTCCGGCACGTCCTGTACGACCACTACGATGAGTATAGTCTTTCTATATCATCGGGCAAGCCATAATTAATGACATGAGTAAGGTCTATTTACATCTAGGCCACGGGCTGCTACGTCGGTAGCAAACTAAAAGCTAGTAAATGGCGTTGGCGGTAATTTTTGCATCACTAAGTCGCGCTGGGCTTGTGAGAGCTCACCGTGCAAAGAGTCTGCGTTATAACCGTCTTGTATTAATTTATCTGCAATTTCCTGAGTTTCTTTACGGGTACGACAGAAAATGATGCCATAAATCTGTGGATAATAATCCGCGATACGTTTCAATGCGGCATATTTGTCTTTAGCGTGTACTAAATAGGCTATGTGATTGTACGTTTTTACTGCCCTCATTTTTGGTACCGATAGTGATTTCTTTTGCGTCATGCAGATATTTTTTGGCGATGCGTGAGATTTCCGGACTCATGGTAGCCGAGAACATCAAGGTATTCCGATCTTCAGGAACTTTTTCAAGGATAGCATTTATGCTATCAGTAAATCCCATATTCAGCATTTCATCGGCTTCGTCCATTACTACATCTGTAATTGTTTCTAGTTTGGCAACCTTTCTTTCTATTAGATCAATCAGTCGTCCGGGAGTAGCCACAATAATATGTACGCCTGTTTTCAACATGCGTATTTGGCTTTCGATGGATGAACCACCATATACGGGAAGGATTTTCAGCCCGTCAATGTACTTGGAGTAATCGTTCAGATCGCCTGCAATCTGCAAGCACAATTCGCGTGTGGGGCATAAAATTAGTGCTTGAGGTGCACGGTGTTTTACGTCAACTTTTTGGATAAGCGGCAGACCAAATGCGGCTGTTTTTCCAGTCCCTGTTTGTGCTAGGGCTACTACATCGTTGCCGTTTCCCAATAAATACGGTATTACTTCTTCTTGTACCGGCATGGGATTCTCATATCCCATTTCTTTAATCGCTTTTAGTATTTCCGGGGAAACGCCTAACTCTTCAAATGTCTTCATTTATTTTCAAATATCTAATTCGCTGCAAAGATACGGATAATCATGGGATTATATGGTGCTTATGCAATATTTGTTTTTATCAGTAGTGTATTTTTAGGGAATATTGGCTAAAGCGTGTCGGGAAGTGATAAGAAAATTTTAGGTATAAGGTGAAAATACTCTGCCGGTATGGCAATTGAAATGCTTTATCGGTCAGAGTATCCGGATTAAAGATATGAGAATTTTATGGTATCAGAGTGTTTGTATATGTGGCTGTTTATATTATTCACCTTCTTCTCTATATTCTAAAATATCTCCGGGCTGGCAATCTAGTTCCCTGCAAATAGCCTCAAGGGTAGAGAAACGGATGGCTTTCGCTTTCCCGGTTTTCAATATGGAAAGGTTAGCAGGAGTCAGGTCTATCTTCTCGGCTAAATCTCCCAGCGAAATTTTTCGTTTCGCCATCATTACGTCTAAATTTACTATAATTGGCATAGATCAATTCATTTTGGGTTTATTCGGGTTCTCATCTACTGCGCGCCACCAAAGGGTGTGGCGTTGCGTCAGTTTCTTAAAGGCATACAGACAGAAGCAAGTCCATCCAATGTTGATCGATATCCTCACTATTTTGTTGTCCAACAATGGATGTAACACAAGGAAATAGATGAATGAACTTACAAACAGAGTAGCTATCAGGCAAAGTATCAAATAAAAGATGCTTTTTCTTTTTGAGGGGAAAGTATTTTTTTCTTTCATGGCATTTTTCTTAAATGGTTAAATCCTGTTCTTCTTTCATTTTTGCCCCGATAGCAAATATCTCGGCAAAAAGAATGGGAATTATCACAGCTACCCAGTCGGGAGAATAACCGGCGTAGCTGATGATTTTGTAGCCCGGCAGACTGATTTGCTCAACTGCTGCGTTTCCTACAATCCATTCGTCAACAGCTATGAGGATTTCCAAGCTTGCACTGGTGTATGCAAACCAACGGAGGCGCCGTACATTGGCAGATGTAAATACTTCGCGGCGTGAGATGGAAATGAGCAACCGGATCAATGAGCAGAAACCGATGAGAAAAAGGAATATTCCGGGTATGGCAAGTCCCATGACAAGGATGTGCCAGGCCGATGGCTTGGCATACGTTTCTATTTCAGTCACTGTGTAGGGGAGTGTCCAGTCCACGCGGTTGTTGCTCAGTGAATCGACAGTAGTTTCAGGTAACGGCTCTACATTCAGTTTGACTGAGGTTGCATGATGGGGTATAATGTGGCGTCCAGGCTCATATATTTCCATTGCACTGTTATGTCCATCTTCAAATCCTTTCTTGAAATCTCTCCAATTTTCATCCAATCCTCCAAAGAAGTTTGCAATGATGGCTATAATGGCTATGACACCTAATATTCTGAACTTGTTCATAGTCTGCTCTGTTTTTTTAAATGGTTAAATCTTGTTCTTCTTTCATCTTCAGTCCGATGGCAAATACTTCGGCTACCAGCAATGAAATGAATCCCAGAATGAGAGTCGCATCGGAAAAAGCAAAGGTATAGGAGAACTCGCATCCGTTGAGTTGCAACACTTGCGAAGCTTCATAATTTCCAATCACGATGCTAGCCAGCGTGCAGATAAACAAAAGTATCAATGCCCATCCTAACTTGCGCAGAAACTTCACATTCTTCCAGCTGAAGATATCACCGCGATTGATATTTCTGATCAAATAAAAGAACTGCAACAGGCAGAAAATTCCCGCTATCACCGAAATGAATGAGGCAATCCTGTTTAGTGCATGGAAGGTATCATTTTCTTTCGTTGGCGCCTCTACCATGCTTATAATCGGTATGATAGATGCCTGTTCTCCTGTCCTGACATTGGTTACACTTCCTGTCTTTTCAAGTAGATCGGTAGGAAGGGTGCAAATCATCTTATAATCGGAAATGTGGATATCCTTTCCTTTTTCTACACTTTCGTATCCGGCTTTAAAGGCACTTGTGAAAGAATGGAACATGATGCTCACTGTCGTTGAGGTGGAAAGGAGCAAGGCGATAAGTACGCAGACGCAAAAGAGGTTGAGTTTTGTTTTCATTGTTACATTTATGCTTGTGTGTTAGTAATTTCAGAGGGTGTTCCCGGCTGTGGCAAATGTTTGTTCAGATAGAAATACATGCCGACTAGGATGATTATGGCGGCTGCCAAAAGGATGTAAGTAGGTGTGGCGCCAATCATATCAACCGTTTTTTCATTCAACTCTTCTTGGGTTGATGTAGCCATGGCAATGGTAGCCAGGGAGTTATTTAGAAAATGCCCTATCATTCCCGGTATAATGCTTCCTGTGCGGTAATAAAGCCATCCGAATACCAATCCCAGACAGAAGGCGAAAGGTACTTGCGCCGGATTGACATGGATGAGACCGAAAATGAGTGCTGACAGGAGGATTGCCATACCGGGTCTTTTTCCGGTTTGCAGGAAATGCCCTTCAATGGCTCCACGGAACAGCAACTCTTCTACCAGAGGTGCCATGACGGCAATGGCGATGATGCCGAATACATTGCGGCTCATTCCTATGAATGTGTCTTCCACTAGGTTGGGCAGTTCTATGAATTCGCTGGCTACATTGCAGATGAACATGGCTGCTATAATGAAGGGAATACTCAATAAAATGGTTTTTGCAGGTACTTCAGTCCAGCTTGTCTTGTTGAATTGAACGTATTTAAAGTAGATCAGGTGCCAGATCATGGCTATTCCTGCCAGTACCATAACGAGTCCTGTCATAGAGGCTGTATTCTTACCTGCGGCATAAGCCAGATTATCATTTTCTGAAATTTCGTTCATCACTTTAATAATTCCCGCCGGAAGTCCTACCAGGAAGGTGAAAGCTAACTGATAGGCGAAGTAATAAAGTACTAATTTAATTGCGCGTCCCATAATAGAATGTTTATTGGTTTAAAATGGATTTGAATTAAGGGGTAGGACGGACTTCCGCATCCGTCCTGAGGGTATCTGTTTCTTTAAGTAAGCATCCTTGGGTTTCTCCTTGGTGCGATCAAAATCATGGTTGTTTTCATCTGGTTGTCTTTTAAATTTGGTTGATTTGTTTTTAGTTCATCAAGTGAGCAATGGCATGTTTGCATGGAACGTACCAATGGTTCATGAATAGGATAAGAAATGCTAAAATAAGGATAATTGCGCTTTTTTGTTGTGCTCTTTGGGCCAGTGGGGTGTTGACAGGAATCTTGGTCAGGACCAGTCTTCCCAAAGCTATTCCCAAAAGCATACCCAAGCCTAATCCTATTTGCGGATATAAAAATCCGACCATCATTCCTATGTACATTCCTATGGTTTGCCACAGGCTGGTCGCATTCTTATTTTGGGTTTGTGTTTCATTCAAAGTTTCCATTACTTTTTGTTTTGTGTGTCGGCCAACAAGTTTGCGTTGTTGCCTTCACGGTAAATACTTTCTTGTTTGTTATGGTTGAAAGTGCTCTCTTTGGCGTTCCATTCAGCGTAGTTGAGTTTGATTTCATAGACTCCGGGAGTTACGGTAAGCAGATAGGCCGGCTTCCACAGTTCCCGGTAAGCATCCCAGCGATAAGCTTTTTTCTCAATTACCTGACCATTTTCATCGTGTTTGTACTCATACTTCAGTTTGCGTGTCAATGTTTTGCCGTCTTCATTCAGTGTGTACACGGTTGTGTTTGTGTCATTCTGACCGTAGATGTACTTTGTGTTTCCTGTTTGTGCGTTTGCTGTTGTTGTACAACTCATCATTACTACTGCAATTGCTGCTAAAACTGATTTTAATACTGACTTTTTCATTTTTACTTCGTGTTTTAATGTTTGTGTTTATTCTTTCTTGTTTCTCGATATTCATTTATCGTTTATCGATATGCAAATGTATATCTTATTTTGATACTACAAAAGAAAAACGAAAAAAAATATCGAAAAACGATAAAAATATATCTTTTTTCGTGCTTTGTAGGATGGAAGTGTATGAAGAAACAGATTTTATGCAAGAAGTGACTGGTATCGGTGAATTAATTCTTCCGATAGCGTTTGCGTTCACTGGCAGGGGCGATTTTGTCTGCCCTAATACATGGAATGAACTGTTTTCGAGCAGGCAAAACTGACTGTAAACGAAGATGTGTAGAAAGAGTAGTTTGAAAGGGGGAAGGCTGTACAATGCTCCCTTGTATTTAGAGAAGAATTCTGGCCGTTTTTTCCCGGTCTTTATGCATTTGGGCAATGAGTGCATCTATAGTGTCATATTTTTCTTCAGGGCGAAGATACTTTACGAACTCAATGCGCATTTCTTTGTGGTAGATATTCTCCGAAAAATTGAGGATGTTCACTTCAATACTTAAATTGTTGCCGTTATTGATAGTAGGGCGGTGTCCTATGTTCAACATTCCTGCCCATTTTTTTCCTCCACATATACATATACTGCATAAACTCCTTCCGAGGGAATTAACTTGTCGCTACAATCCACTTGCAGGTTAGCTGTAGGGAATCCTATTTTTCTGCCTACTTTGTAGCCATCTACCACTGTTCCATCCAGATAGTAGTTATACCCCAGGAATTTGGCAGCCTGACTTACTTCACCTTCTTTTAATAGTTGGCGGATGACTGAAGAGCTGATTTTGCCCTCTTTGTCTGTGTAAGCTCGCGCGCGTACTATATATATGTTCAGTTCCTCACCATAACGGCAATAATCTTCAAAATTTTCACTGCGGTTGTGACCGAAACGATGGTCGTAGCCTATAACTAATGTATGGATATTGAACTTGTTACGTAGCAACTGCATAAACTCTCGAGCCGAAAACAGTGAAAGTTCCTGTGTAAAAGGGAGAAGAAAGCAGTAATCTACTTGCATCGTTTCCAATAATTCGAGTTTCTCTGTTGGTGAAGAAAGTAATTGCGGACGATAAGCGGTTTGTATCACTTGTCTGGGATGTACAGGAAAAGTGATCAATGCAGAATATAACCCATCCTTGGCAGCGACCTCTTTTACTTGATTAATAAGAAAGCGGTGTCCGCGATGCACTCCATCGAAGAAGCCGATAGTGGCAACTGAAGGAGGCAATGTTTGATGGTTTATATCTGATATTATTTTCATTATTCAAAAAGTGAACTTAAATCTTCTCCAATATGGTAATGATAGGACTGTATGCCAAGCGATATTGCTGCCTGGCAATTGATTGCCGAGTCATCTATAAAAAACGTTTCTTCGGGCAAGATGTTTGCTTCTTTCATCATTTTGCTCATAAATGTCTTTTTCCGGTTTTGGCCTTGTGCATTTCAAAAGACAGAAAAATATCTTCAAAAAAGTCATTTACACGGAATCCCCGATAACAGAACATTTGCTCACAGGCATAATCCCAATGTATCCGGTTGGTATTACTAAGCAGGTAAACCATATAATGTTCGCGTAACTTTAGCAATAAGTCCAGTTTTTCACGAGGAATATCAAGTAGCATCAGGTTCCACATATCATCAATTTCATGGTCGGACAGGGCTTCGCTGACCTCCTTACGAATGGCTTTCCGGAATTCTTCCGGGCTGATTTCACCCAATTCAAATTGGGAAAAGAAACCTTTTCCCCTGAACTGGCATGCCTGTTTCTCTATATCTTGAAATCCTGCTTTACGAAAAGCATTCAGGCAATTGTCAAAATCCAGATTTATTAATACTCCTCCTAAATCAAAAACGACATTTTTAATCTTACTGTCCATAACTCTTTATGTGCTTTATTCTCTTTTTAGTCTTTTTTCTGTATTCGTTTTATCCAACGGTAGATTTCACCAATCCACAATACGAATGACGTTCCTGCGATAATATAAACCCAAGTCATGAAATTCATAGGTTCGGTACGGAACACTTTACCTCCGAACTCGACAATCAGAATTTGTCCGACTAAAATAATGATAGCCACACTTAGCATGCCTAATGCATGACGGGAATCCTTGAATACAGAATGGTTGGTCCCGAAAACACTGGCATTAAATAGATTCCAGAATTGCAGCATCACGAAGATCGTGAAGAATTGCGTCAAAGCTTGTCCTACTAAATCTGCTGGCATCTGTTTGATAATGACAATTAATGTCATCAGTATGGCAAGGAAGCAGAAGCCTACACCTAGTATATTTTTTACGCATGGCTTTAGTGATGATGAAATCATCGGTCTTGCGTGGCTTTTCATTCATGACGTCTGCACTGGGGGGAATAGATGCTAAGGCCATGGCGGCAAAAGTGTCCATAATAAGATTTACCCAAAGCATTTGTGTTACGGTCAGTGGTAGTTCTGTACCAAAGAAAGCCCCTAATAAAACACTGGCTAATGCGACTACGTTGATAGTCAGCTGGAATACGATGAAACGCTGAATGTTTTTGTAAAGAGAGCGTCCCCACATTACTGCGGTAGCGATACTGTGGAACGAGTCATCCAATAGGGTTATGTCACTTGCTTCCTTGGCTACTGACGTACCGGTTCCCATAGAAAGACCTACTTGAGCGTGATTCAGTGCAGGAGCATCGTTTGTTCCGTCTCCGGTTACTGCTACTACGGCTCCTTTTTGCTGTAACAGTTGGACCAGACGTTGCTTGTCCATAGGACGCGCACGACTCATTACTTTCAAGTCAAGTACGCGGTCCAGAGCTTCTTCATCGCTTAATGCAGCAAACTCTACCCCTGTTATGCGGTTCCGGTCTGTATCTTCAGGTTTCCATAGCCCTATTTGGCGGGCAATTTCGGTAGCTGTTCCCGGGGTGTCGCCTGTAACAATTTTCACACCGATACCTGCCGACTGACATTTCTGTACGGCTTCCGGTACATCCGGACGAATAGGGTCGCTGATAGCTACGATACCTAGGAAAATCATATTCCCTTCATTGACTAGTTCGGCACAATCGTTACCGGAGTCTTCGGGGATAAATTTATAAGCTAATCCTAAAGTACGCATTGCCTTGTTCTGATAGGCCAGCAGATCGGCATTGTAATGAGCCTGTTCTTCGGAAGAGAGGTTGCATTTTCTCATTACAATTTCGGGAGCTCCTTTTATATAGAGTACCTTTTTCTGCTGGATAGGTGAATCTACTAATGTAGCCATATACTTACGTTCTGTAGAGAAAGTAAGTTGATTGATAACTTTTGCATTTTCACGTAATTCCAAATAGTTCTTGCCCTGTTCATTCAGCCAAAGCAATAAGGCTATTTCAGTAGGATTACCTACTCCGGATGGTTTCTTGTTTTCTCCTGTTTCTTCAAGGAAAGCTGTGGAGTTGGCACTGATCCCTTCAGCTATTAAATCTGCTTTGGTGGCATCAAGTTTCGCTTCATGTACCTGCATCAGGTTTTGTGTCAATGTACCTGTTTTGTCGGTGCAGATCACAGTAATGGCCCCCATTGTTTCACAAGCATGCATTTTACGTACCAGATTATTGGTTTTCAGCATACGGCGCATATTTAGTGCAAGACTTAAGGTGACACTCATCGGTAAGCCTTCAGGAACGGCTACTACAATTAAAGTGACAGCCATCATGAAATATTTCAATACAATGCGGGCTATTGCCATCCACCCATGCCAGTCTGTTATTTCATTTACGCTGAGGTAGGAGTAAAGGTCTTTAGTTGTGAAAACGATAAAGGTAAGCGTGGCAATGGTAAAACCTATTTTTCCGATGAAACCCGCCAATTTTGTCAATTGGATATTCAATGGAGTCTCTTCTTCACTTTGTTCGGTGGCCTGACGTGCTACCTTACCTATTTCGGTGGAATCACCCACACGTTCTACCTTCATTATTCCATGTCCGTCAACTACTGTGGTACCACGCATCACTTCATTGCTGGGATAAGTGGCTTCTTCATCAAATAGTTCTTCATGGATGGTTTTATTGACCATTAATTCTCCTGTCAAGTTGGATTCATTCACTTGCAGGGAAATAGCTTCCAGTAAGATTCCGTCGGCAGGAATCTCCTCACCGGTATTCAGAACTACGATATCACCTACTACAATCTCCTTACGGGGAATTTCCCGTACTTTCCCATTTCTGATTACTGTAACTGGTGTTTCTTCGCCTACAGCGTTCAGTAAGTCAAACTTCTTATTCGCATCGTATTCAAAGTAGAATCCGATACCGGTTGCCAGAAAAATAGCAAAGAAAATGCCGATTGTTTCCGCATACTCATTTTCAATAATGGCAATCACTAAGGAAAAGAATGCTGCGACTAAAAGAATACGTATAACCGGGTCGCGGAACTTTTCCAGATAAAGTTTCCACATGGAAGGACGTTTGGGAGGTGTCAAGAGGTTATTCCCATACTTCTCTCTACTGATAAGGACTTCTTTGTCCGAAAGCCCTGTTAGGGCTGTTTCCTGTTTTTTTTGTGCCATACGGCTTAGCAAAATTAATTAATGGTGCACAAAAATACAATTTATATCCTTACGAATTAGGGAATTAAATCTTTTTATCAAAATTTGGGCGATAAATCTTGCAAGTTTCAAGGGAATATACTACTTTTGCACCTGCTAACAGGAAATTGTGGCACGGACTTGTAGCTCAGTTGGTTAGAGCAACAGACTCATAATCTGGAGGTCCCTGGTTCAAGCCCAGGCTGGTCCACTTTAATAATCAAGCACTTACAAAGATTTGTAGGTGCTTTTTCTTTTATACGGTGACCTTCAGGTGACCTTTTTAAAGCGAAACTTTATAAAAGTGACCTTCTGAAATTTCATTGGATTGCAGAGAATTTTTATAGATTTTTATCCTATTGCGGGCTTGATACTGCGGAATGTAATGCACATTTTTATCAAAACATTCCCTACAAACATCATTCTACAATCTATTTTCATATTCAAAATGAGGAAAGTCACTTAAAAAACATAAGAGATTATCGAGGAAAAGATGTAACTTTGCAAATGGAGAGAATCAACTCTTTCCAAGACATTTGAAATAAAAGGAGCGTTATGCTACTCTTGTAAGTGCGAAGCCTGAGAAACTGAAACACGAAATCAACAAGAATTGGCATGGCAGTTCCCACGTTATAGCGTGGGCTGCTTAACCATATCTGTTGATTAAGGTTTTCTCAGGGCCTGCACTTTAAGACGTGGTTATTGGCAGTGCCACGCTTCGTGGTTTTAGAGTATTACATAGATGGAAATTTAAAATAACAAGTATATGAAAAAAGTCATCATTATCTTTTTGGTATTCTTTTATGCCATCGTATCTTTTGCACAAAGTGAAAGTGCTAAACCCACCTTTGGAGTAAAATTGGATAGAGAAGTGGCTGTAGCCAAAATAGAAAAAGAAACCTATCAAGACGTTATTGTTGAGTTAAGGTCAGCAGATTTAGGAGACTTATTCACAGAAGGCGTTAAGATTATTGTCAAAGATGCTAAAACAGGGAAGAAACTGTATAGTAAGCGTTTTTCAAAGTCATACCTCTATGCATTTTCAGATGGTACTATTCAAGTAGGAAAAGGAAATGCATTAACTCAGCTTACATTATTTAAGTCAAAAGAATACAGCGTCTGGTTAATGGAGATAAGAAAAAATGGTATTTACTGAGATAAAATAATTATGTATCCTCACGATAATATATTCAACATTTATTACAACATAGGCAAACGAACCCCATTCTTGGTAAAAAGGTGTGAGTTGGGACTAGCTCGTTCTTCAAGCGAAGAAAGACGTATTGACCCTAATCGAGATAGAACCTTTTTAGTTGAGACGGTAAAGCCCCGCGGCAAATACGGCAAGGCTTATGGCAAATGTTTTGTAAATGGAAAACCCGATGACACTTATAGACAAGAATGTTATCCCGATATCAAAGATGAAGAAATACCCTGTGCAGGGTGTGGTGAATGGGTCTTGATTGATGTTCCTGGCGTATCACTTGATGAAATATTCCCTATCCACAAAGCGGATGAAGTCCTTATGTTTGGAAAATACAAAGGGAAATCTCTGAGTGATATTTATAAAATAGACTATCAATATCTTTATTGGTTAACAACAACAGATAGATTTTTCAAAATTGACTTTGAAGAACTGAAAAAGTCATATCCAGATATTGAGAAACATTTAGAGATGTCTATTTCGGACAGAATAATTGATTTTGGGAAATATAAGGGACAAAAATTCAGCGATATAAAAGATGATGTCTCTTATTTAGAATGGCTTGTTTCAATAGAGAAAATATCCAAAGAAGACTTTAATTTATTAACTACGATATAATCAATAAAAACAACAAATATGAAAAAATGGTTTATCTATGTGCTTGGTATAATCACAGGTGTTATACTTACATTTGTTTTCGCATTTTGCGTTAATCTATCCAGCAATTCGGGAATTATCGGACTTGAAATGTTTGAAGAACCCGGAGATTATATGGAATATTCACAATTTGAAGTGTTCCAAGTGGTAGAATCTGGATGCGCATTAGCCCATGCCGATGATTCTTTTGGTGCAATAGTCTTTATTATACCAAATGAAAAACAACAGTTCTATGATAATCAAAAAATCGTTCTTAAAAATGACCAATGCGCTCAACATGTGGGAACTTATAAATACAACACCAAAATGGAAATAGAAAAAACAGTACCGGCTGTTAGAATTGTTGATGGTGTAGAATTGCCAAAATCTGATATAGCAATAGCAGCTAGTAATAATTCTGGGAAAATATTATTTGATAAACCCGGGGATTGTGTAAGTCGGAAAAATTTTGAGGTACAAGAGGTCTTGGAATCAGGTGATGCTATTGCGTTGGAAATTAGAGAAGTTCTCTCAGGACATATCTTTACTTCTGATTTAGAAGTCTTAATATTAGCTCAAGAGGGTAGTAATTTTTACAATAAGCAAGTCGTAAAAACTCCTCAAGGGAAATGCGCAAGACAAATTGGGAACTATAAATATAAACAATATGGAGATACAAAAGTAATTCCTATAATTGCTTTCAAGTAAATAATTAGGTTTCATTCAAACATTCAATATGGCTTTCTATCAAATTATTAAATAATCATTAATGCCATTTGCGTCTATCATATTCACATTATGCTTGATAACAGGTATTGTTTATCTTGTTTATCTCAAACGAAAAGAGCGTGAACTCATTGAGCAAGTTACGCCCATTACTCGTGGTGAATGGTCGGAACGGAGAGTGGTGTTAAGATTATTAAAAATGGGTATTAATCCCAAAGCCATATTTCATGATTTGTATATTCAAAAACCGAATGGAGAATACACGCAAGTAGATGTAGCCGTTGCGACAAAAGCTGGCATTATCGTATTTGAAGTTAAAGATTATAGCGGTTGGATTTTCGGTAATGAACATCAGAAATATTGGACACAATTATTGGCGTATGGAAAGGAAAAGCACCGTTTCTATAATCCTGTTATGCAAAATTCCGGACATATCCAAGCTATTAGGCAATGCTTACAACAAAATCCTGACACTCCAATTTATTCTGTTATTGTATTCTTCGGGAGCAGTGAGTTTAAGGATGTTACTTGTAATGCAAACAATACTTTTATAATATATCCTCGTTCTATCCAGCAAGTAGTATCTGAAATTTTGATGCAGCCCAATGCCAATTTCGGAAACAAATACGAGATAATGAACTTATTTACGAAGGCAGTACAAAATGGCAATAATCCGATGATTGTTTCTTCACAAATCAACTCTGCTGCATACTATGGTCGTAATACACCACAGTCCACTTATACCATATCATTCGGTAATTTATTCCGTTTTGGCGGTTTCTCGTACAGAAGAAGATTTTGAAAATCCTTTTATTACCATAATTGTCACATCTTTATTCCGCCCTTTTGTCCTCGTTCAATTTTCCAATCATACGTCCCATTAGCGACATCGGCTACCTCCTTGTAGGTCTGCCGATTTTTTATTTCATCAAACGGCTTTCGGCTATTCGCATAATCGCAAAGCCAAGTACCGATTACTTGCTGCCGTTCTTGTGTATCGCCATAGTTCTGCATCACGCTCTTGATGTCAGCTGCTTCATCATTGCCAAAGATGGACTTGTATTTGTCCGTACCGTAATGGATAATCGCATCAATAGCACGCTTGAATACTTCGCTTGCAGCATAGAGTATATCGGCAAGAATAGCTAAGGCTTGCTTGCGTAAATTCAACTCACCTTGCAATCTGTTGATGGTCTTGTCTTTCTCTGCATTGACAAGCCTGACAGCATTATTGATGCGCAACTGCATATTTTCGTTTTGGCTGTTAAGTTGGCTAATCGCCCTGTCACGTTCTGTGGCAAGGGAGCGACTTTGCGCTATGGCATTATCACGTTCCGATTCGGCTTTTTGCTTTTCCGAAGCCAGTACCTTTGTCTGCTTCTCTACCTCTTTGATGACAGTCGGTTTGAACGCCTTTTTAAGGCGATCAAGTTCCTGTGTGAGCAACTTGTATTCCTTTTCAAGAGTGGCGGTTTTGCCAATGCCGACCAGACTGCCGACACTATCCAAGATACCGTCCACCGTGTTTTTGCGGATTTCATCACGCTTTTTCTGCTTGCTGGCAATCTCACTGTCAAGAGCCGAACTCCGTTCAGCCTTAGCCTTATTCTCAACCTCTATGGATGCACGCTCGGCTTCGGCTTCCTCTTTGGCAGAGAGGGCGGCTTCCTTTTCCGCTTTGATTTGTTCGGCTTCCTGCTTCTGCTTGGCTATGATGTAGTCCGTGCGCTCCAAATGCTTCTTGCCTGTAAGCTCTTTTGAGATGCCCCTTTCCATATCAAGACACTCAGCCAAAAGTGTCTGCATCTCGCTCATGGCTTTCTCGTCCAGCTTGCAGGATTTCCCTGTGTCGTGGTTCATCCAATCCCACACGATATGAGCATGAAGATTGGGCTTCCAAGTGGCAGGGTCTTGCGGGTTGGTGTAATGCCCCTCGTCACGATGGATGAACACTTGCAGGGGTGTGATACCCCAACACTCCTTACACACCCCACAAAAACGTTGCAACTGTTCCATAGTCGTTTCGCTATTGATTACAACCACACCCTCTTTGAGTGGGGTGCTGCCACGTACGATGGTCACCTTACCTGTTTTCTTGTTCACCCGTTCACGGTCTTTGGTCTGCATTGCCCGACCTGTCTTTTCCTTGACCATTTGGGCAATCTGATTATAGCGGTCAGCCAACGAACTGTTGCCCAATTCAGGTGCTACCCATGCTTCGTTTGAAGCCATGAGGTCGGTACGGATATATAGCCTTTCTTTGTTGATACGGGCAAGGTATTCAGCTCTCCGTCTGTTGTGTTCTTCACTACTTCCTGTATTACAAGGCTTGATGTTGATGGATGTCTTTTGTGCCATAGGGATTGGTTTATTATGCTGTTGTTTCCAAATATCGGGTCATTAAGGCAGAGCCTTAATCGGAGGGTGCAGGGAGAGGGTCACTTCCTGCTTGGGGTTCTTAGGGGTGGAAACCTCTGAGCGGAGTTTCCAAAGAGAGGGTCACTCTTTGGTCGGGTTGCATAGGGCTGACAGTCCTTGCCGGGTTCTTAGGGCAGCGTCCTAAGTGGGACGGGGCAACGCCCAGCCCCTCGGGAGAGCCCACAACTTCGGGAGCGTAGCGAAGAAGTTATAGTGGGCTATATCAGGGCAAGCCCTGTCATGCACGCCACACCTCTTTGCCTCCAGCCGCCAAGTCAGAATTTGTTTCTTCCCTTTTGTTGGAATGCCATGCTTTTGTTCATCAGATACTCGTTGAGGTCTTTGTATTCTTCATACTCATTTGAGGCATCAGTACACTTATCTCCCAATGCTTCCATTATTTGCCAGGTGGCCATTCTGCCAGCTTTGTCATTATCTAAGTGGCAGCATATTTGAGAATACTTATTGAGCATGGGTAGAGCACTCGGGATGTTTACAATGGAGTTGAGTACCACCGCATCACATTCGCCATGTAGTATGAGATAGGAGAGATAGTCCACGAATCCCTCGAATATGTGACAAGCGGTTTCGTGGTTCCTTATCGTAGTGATTGCTTTCGGAGCAATACATCCCTTGAAGTATGGATTCCGAAGTTCATAGCCACCAGCATCATTCTTGAAACCAATAACAAAATATCGCTTGCCAGCACTTTTGTAGTGTATTTCCACGCACTGACTTTTGGCTGTAATAGAATCAATCCCCCTTCCCGAGAGGTATTGTAGCAAAGCAGGATGAGCCAGTTCTTTCACCTCAATATCTTCAAACGAAGTGTCCTTTTGTGGGCAAGTAGATTGGGTTGGTGTTGTTGGTAGAATGATTAAACGCCCCATCATGTGCAATACTTCTGAAATATTATGTGTTTGGTATAGCTCCATAGCCAAATCAATGATGTTTCCACCTTTACCCAGTCCGAAGTCGTACCACACATTTTTATTCAAGTCAACCTTGAATGATGCGGTTTGTTCAGTATGCAGTGGCGACAAGTACCACCATTTATATCCTTTCTTATTTACAGGTTCGTAACCTTTGCTGCTAAGGAAACCGGAATCGAAATTGCTTTTATCTCTTGTATAGTCATAGTGTGAGTGATTTGTTGAAATGTTGAGTTGTTGAGAGTATGGGCTGGTGAAAAGAAAAATAGCTTTCTCTTTTGCCCAGTTACACCTCTTGTTGAGTGCT
>ENA-OQKW01000205-OQKW01000205.1-human-gut-metagenome-genome-assembly--contig:-NODE-205-length-16761-cov-3.302753_pt1 | contig 16761 bp, 13 predicted proteins | sample MGYA00242657_ERZ504815 | MGnify/ENA primary metagenome ERZ504815 (study PRJEB26092, sample SAMD00036404) | human gut metagenome | host: Homo sapiens | study: EMG produced TPA metagenomics assembly of... | reverse complement strand
CCGTCTCGCGCTCTTTTTATTACCGAAATTTCTTCACAGGAATTTCGGTTTTTTGTTTTTCCAAAAACTTTTTTTACCAAAGAAAGGAATTCTTATGATTCAGGACATTGCTCCGCATAAATATTATGTAGATTACCAGCCTTCTGTTCCGAACGATACGGATCTTGTTTTAATTTACGGTCATCACACAATTCTGTGCAATTTCGAAGATCCCGAGATCCGCTACCCTTCCATTGCGGAAATTGCAGCTGTTTTTCCGGAGATCAAAGAAAAGGTAAATTTCTGTTCCGCATTGATGAGACGGACTATTACGAACTGCGCAGTCCGCAGCTTCCGGAATTTGGCATCTGGAAATACGAAAATACACTAATTCTTCGCAGCGCCGTTCCGGGATGGCTCGGGTTTGCCGGTATCACCGGTTACCAGATCCACACCTGGTACACCGACCACACCTACTGCGGCCGCTGCGGAACGAAGATGCATGCGCCTGGAAATGAACGCGCAATGCAGTGCCCTTCCTGCGGCGCACTCTCCTATCCGGTCATCTGCCCGAGCGTCATCGTTGCCGTCACCGACGGTGACCGCCTGCTGCTCACGAAGTACGCACCTTCCCACAGCAGCCACCGCCAGTACGCCCTCGTGGCCGGCTATACCGAGGTCGGTGAGACGCTGGAACAGACGGTGCACCGTGAAGTCATGGAAGAAGTCGGATTAAAGGTCAAAAATCTGAGATACTATAAGAGTCAGCCGTGGTCCTTCAGTGGCTCGCTGCTCGCCGGATTTTACTGCGATGTGGACGGCGATCCGTCCATTACCCTCGACCGCGAGGAACTCTCCGTTGCCGAATGGTTTGACCGCGATTCTCTTCCGGAGACGCCGAACCTCATCAGTCTGACCGGTGAAATGATCGAATGCTTCCGCCAGGGAAAAGAACTGAAATAAAAAACAAGAAATCATTTTGTGACTTAGTCACAGAACTTCCCGTTCTGCTGTGGTATTCTACAGTCACAACAAAAAACACTTACCGGGAAATAAAAAATCCCGTTTTAAAAAAGGAGGACTTCTATTATGTCATTAATTCATGTTACATCCAAAAACTTCGAAAAAGCTCTGCAGGCAGCACCTGGCGTTGCCGTTGTTGATTTCTTTGCTACCTGGTGCGGACCATGCAAAATGCTCGCCCCGGTCATCGAAGAGGCAGCTGAGGATATGCCGGAGATCCAGTTCTACAAAGTAGACGTTGACGAAGCACCGGAGCTGGCAAGATCCTTTAAAGTCATGAGCGTTCCGACCCTCGCTTTCTTCAAAAACGGCGAGCTCGTAAAGAAAAACGTCGGCGCCGTTTCCTATGAGGAGCTGGAAGAGCTGATTAACTCTGTAAAATAAACAGCGTAATATCGGAAATGCAGAAAAACGTATCGGCACAAAACCGATACGTTTTTTCTTGCATTTCTTTCTGTTCTTTTCTATCATGGAAGAAACGGCTGCTGCCGTAGTTTACAAAAGAACGTTCTTCTTCCGAAAGGAGTTTTATTTATGTCATCTTTTCTGGAATCCTGTTTTCAGGAGCATTATCCATTTTATTCAAAGCTTACCGCCGATGAGCAGCAGACACTCGTGCTCTCTTCCGTCCTGACGACGTATCAGCGCGGCGATTTTCTCTACAGCTGTGACGATGACTGTCTCGGCGTTCTGCTTGTCCTCTCCGGCAAGCTCCGCATCTTTATCCAGTCCGGCGAGCAGCGGGAAATTACCCTGTTTACCACCGGTCCCGGCGAAGTCTGCACGCTGTCTGCCTCCTGTGCGATGCAGGAAATCAGCTTTGATATTCTGATTGAGGCCGAGGAGGAGACGAAAGTTCTCATCACTCCGGCCAGCACGTTCCGCAGACTGATGAATCAGAATATTTACGTTGAAAACTACATTTACCGGGAAACAACGGAGCATTTTTCCGAAGTCATGTGGGCGATGGGCCAGCTTCTCTTTACGCGGCTTGACCAGCGCCTTGCCGGATATCTCGAGGATGAACGCATCCGCACCGGTTCCCCGGTGCTCTCCACCACGCACGAGCAGATCGCGCGGAACCTCGGCAGTGCCAGAGAGGTCGTTTCCCGCACCTTAAAGTCGTTCGAGAAAGACGGCATCGTCGCACTCTCCCGCGGCACGGTCACGATTCTCGATGTCAAAAAGCTCCGCGGCATCTGCCGGATGCGCCGATAGTTCTTCTACGCGCGCAAACATTTTCCCACAGGCTCTGCCCTGCCGCTCGAGAAAATATTTTTCAAAAGCGTTCTAACGGCACTCCATCTTAATTTCAATCTCATTTCCTTCCACGGCCACCTTCGCATAACTTCCGACGATCAGCGGCATCGCCGGATGAAGGTGTCCGATGTCGAGATCCATCACGATCGGCACGTTGTATTTTCCAAGCAGATCCGTCACGGCGCGGTACTGGTCGAGTTCCCCGAATTTCTGTCCGAACTGCAGCGGGCGGCCAATCAGAAAGCCTTTCACATATTGGAACCAGCCGGCGTGCTCCATCTGCCAGATTGCGCGGCGGATCGCAAAGACGTTCAGATCGCACGCTTCCAGAAACCAGACAAAACCGTCCTCTTTATATTTTTCCACAAAATCAACCGTTCCGTCGTACTTCGTTCCAAGAATATTGACGAGACAGTCGAGACAGCCGCCGATGAGCCGTCCCTCAAATGCACTGTCCGCATCCGGGAAGCGGCGCAGAACGCGCAGTTCTGTAATCTGGTACGGCAGATACGGATTTTCCTCGCTTCTGCCCTTCACATCGTCTCTTTCCCATCCCTCATAGCCGCGGACGGTACGCACTTCTCCCGTCAGTACGCCAAACGCATCCGCTACGGATTTATGCCACGGCTCCATGCCGAAATCACTCGCACACGGACCGTAAACAGCCGCCGTATCGCAGAGGGTCGGCAGAAGATACGTAAAATGCGTATTGTCAGAATAGCCGAGATACCATTTCGCCGGTGCCTTTCTGATCTTTTCAAAATCCACGTAATCGAGATCCTCGCACATCAGCTCTCCGCCGCCGCAGGATATCAGACAGTCATTCTTCTCACTGACATAATATTCCGTCAGTTCTTTTCCGCACTCCTCCGGCGCCGCACTAATGCCGATGCCGTGGTCCGCATAGCAGTTTGGCCCAAGATCCAGCTGATATCCCATCTCTTTCCATTTTTTCTGCGCATTTGCAAACGCGGACTTGTATGGCTCTGTTGTGCATCCAAACGATGGTGCCACAAAGCCGATCGTTCCGCCCTTTTTCAGATTTTCCGGAAACCTCATGTCGCATCCTCCTTTATCCTAATTCTTCTGCCTCCAGATTCTTATACTGCGTCAGCGCATCCCCGAAGATCAGCTCTCCGTCGTTCTGCGCAAAGTACAGCTCCTCTTCTTTTTCCAGTTTTGCCTTTCCGTTCGTCCCCTCGGTAATCTCCGCGCAGAGACGGTCCACCTCCGTTTTCGGAACGAGAACGCGGATTTTCACCTGATCGGTGTACTCGGATTCCAGAATCGGAATCCCCCGCTGCCCGAGCAGATACTGGATTTTACCGATGCCGTTGTAATCCGTCTCAATCAACAGCCGCACGCCGCAGATCTCGTCAATCAGAACACTGTTTGCCAGCCCCTCCTGCACCGCCTGCGAGTACGCGCGCACCAGGCCGCCCGTTCCCAGCAGCGTACCGCCGAAATACCGCGTCACCACAACAAGCACATTGCGGAGGCCTGCTCCCTGTACCACATCGAGCATCGGCCGCCCTGCCGTGCCGGAAGGCTCCCCGTCGTCGCTGCAGCGCACCGTCTCCTGATTTTCTCCAATAATATACACAAAACAGTTATGCCGCGCATCCCAGTATTTTTTCCGCAGAGCTTCCAGGCAGGAAAGTGCCTCCTCCTCAGATTCCACCAGACGCACCGTCGCAATAAAACGTGATTTCTTCTCCACGATTTCCCCGGTTCCACCCCGGTAAACCGTCCGAAACTGATCGATCATATGTCCTTACTCCTTCATCCAAATATGTACCTATCTTACCATATCATTTCTAGAAAATCAGCTATTTCTTTACAGAAATACTTTTATTCCACGCCCTTTGTTGGTATAATAAAAATAAGTATACCCTGCTTTTTGCAGGGCAGGAACACCATTAATTACTGAACTGAATCAGTTTTGCAGGAACATGACATAAGGAGGATTTTCTATATGCACTTTGGAAAAAGTCATCTGGAAGACAAACGTGAAGATCTGCGGTCCCATTACGGAAAGATTGAAAAGACGGCCGGCGTGACGGCGCTGCGCATCGCGTTCTGTCTTCTTCTTGTCGTTCTCGTCTGCGGTGCCGGGCTTGTGATCGGCGCTGTCCGCGGCGTGATCGACAGTGCCCCTGATATCTCGGAGGCAAATATCATGCCGCTCGGCAACGCGTCGTTTATCTACGATGCTGACGGCAACCAGGTACAGAAGCTGACCGGGGCTCAGGGAAACCGTGTCTCGATTTCGATTGAGGAAATTCCGCTCGATATGCAGCACGCGATCGTCGCGGTTGAGGATGCCCGTTTTTATGAGCACAACGGCATCGATCCAAGCGGTATCATCCGTGCTTTCGTTGTCGGCGTCAGCCACGGCTTTCATTTTACCGAGGGCGCCAGCACGATCACACAGCAGCTCTTAAAAAACAATGTTTTCACCGACTGGATGGAAGAGACGCGGATGCAGAGCTTCAAGCGGAAGATCCAGGAACAGTACCTAGCGCTGAAGCTGGAAAAAACACTGACCGCAGAGGGTGAAAACGCCAAAGACGTTATTCTGGAAAATTATCTGAATACGATCAACTTAGGTTCCGGCTGCTACGGTGTCCAGACGGCAGCGCAGACGTATTTCGGAAAGGATGCAAAAGATCTGACGCTCTCTGAATGCGCCGTTCTTGCCGCAATTCCAAAGGCGCCGACGGCATATAATCCGAAAAACCACCCGGAGAAAAACCAGCAGCGCCGCGACAAGATCCTGAACAACATGAAAGAGCAGGGCTACATCACCGAAGAAGAATACACCATTGCCATGAACGACAATGTTTACGACCGCATCGCCATGCACACGCAGTCCCAGGCGGAGAGCGCGCCGTACTCCTACTTTATCGATGAAGTCATCACCAACCTGATCAACGATCTGATGGTACAGAAAGGCTACACCGAAGTGCAGGCAAAGAACGTTGTCTACAGCGGCGGCCTCAAAATCTATACCACACAGGATTCCTACATGCAGTCAATCCTCGATACGGAATTCCAGAATCCGGAGAACTTCCCGGCGAACACGCAGATCGGTCTCGACTGGGCGCTCACCGTAGAGCAGGCAGACGGCGAGGTACAGAACTACAGCAAAGAGATGCTGCAGCTCTACTTCCGCAACAGCGATCCGAATTTCGATCTGCTCTTTGACTCCCAGGAGGAGGCACAGAGCTATATCGACCAGTACAAAGCCGCTATCATGCAGGAGGGCGATACGATTGTTGCCGAGCGCAGCAGCTTCACCCCGCAGCCGCAGGCGTGCATGACCGTTATGGATCAGCGCACCGGCTACGTGAAAGCCATCGTCGGCGGACGCGGCGAAAAAACAGCAAGTCTTACCTTCAACCGCGCAACCGATAATTATTCCCAGCCGGGTTCCACGTTTAAGATTCTTTCCGCGTACGGACCGGCGCTCGACCTTGGAAAGATTACACTCGCTACGGTAATTAAGGATGAGCCGTTCAACTACAGCGACGGCACACCGCTGCAGAACTCGGATCTTACCTACCATGGTGATGTTACCGTCCGCCAGGCGATCATCAATTCCATCAATATCCCGGCCGTCAAGGTACTGACCGAGCTTACGCCGAAGGTCGGCTTTGATTATCTGAAGAAGCTTGGTTTTTCCAAACTCTCCGAGGAATACGATGTGATCCAGCCGCTGGCTCTCGGCGGTATCACCTACGGTGTCAGTGATCTCGAACTGACGGCAGCCTACGCGGCAATCGCAGACGGCGGCCAGTACCGCAAGCCGGTGTTCTACACAAAGGTTACCGACAGCAAGGGAAATGTTTTAATTGACAACACAGAAAACAAGGCAACGCAGGTCTTCAAGGCAAGCACTGCCTCCCTCCTCACCAATGCCATGGAGGATGTTCTGGAAAAAGGTACCGGTGTTGCCGCCCGCCTCGACAATATGCACGCAGCCGGAAAAACCGGTACGACGAACGAGGCCAAGGATCTCGTCTTTGCAGGCTTTACACCATATTATACCGCTGCCATCTGGGCAACGTATGATACACACGCGGAGTTTCCGGAGAGCGACCGTGAATTCCACAAACGTCTCTGGGCAAAGGTCATGAATGAAATCCACGAAGGCCTTGCCGATATGGATTTCGAAACTTCCGCAACAGTACAGGAGGCAACGATCTGTACGAAGACCGGCCTGCTCGCCCGCTCAAGCTGCCCGTCCATCACCGAATACTTTGCGGTATCCGATCTGCCGACCGAGCGTTGCAAGGGCCACTACACCGCGCCGACCTCAACACCGACGCCGACCAGAACCCCTTCTGCAGCATCAACTCCGCAGGCAACCCCGACACCGACGGAGGCACCGCAGGAAACTCCGGCTCCGCCCGAAACACCTGCCGATCCGCCTTCTAATACACCAGAAACTCCCGACACACCGGATACCCCTGATGCACCGTCAGAACCGGATACCCCGGCGGAGACATCGGAAGTACAGCCGCAGTCCGAAGAGAGCGGCTCTTCCGAATAGCTTTTTCAGTCAGTCTATGCACAAAAAACCGGCCCTCTGGCATATGCCAGCAGGACCGGTTTTTCTATACTTCTTTTTCCATCTGAATCAATTAGTCAATCAGCATTTTTGCTGCGCCGTAGATACCAGCATCGTTTCCAAGGGAAGCGAGTACGATCGGGGTATCTTTGCATGCGATGAATGCTGCTTCACGGTAGTATTTAGCTACGCCGTCGATCAGGATCTGGCCTGCTTTGGATACACCGCCGCCGACTACGATAACTTCCGGGTCAACAACGCATGCGAATACTGCAAGTGCTCTTCCGAGGTACTCGGAGAACTCCTGAACGATTGCTTCTGCTGCTGCATCGCCTTCTTTTAATGCATCAAAGACAGCTTTTGCACTGATGGACTCTCCTCTTTCTCTTAAAGAAGACGGAGTATCATGGGATGCCAGATATTTCTTTGCCAGACGAACGATACCGGTTGCAGATGTCATCTGCTCGAGGCATCCGTGGTTTCCGCAGTTGCAGACCGCTTCTTCTTCCGGATCAACACATGCATGACCAACCTCGCCGCCTGCGCCGTGAGCACCTGCTACGATCTTGCCGTCCACGATGATTCCGCCGCCGACACCGGTTCCAAGGGTAACCATAACCAGGTTCTTGCTTCCCTTTCCGCCGCCTGCCCACATCTCACCGAGAGCTGCTGCGTTTGCGTCGTTTGCTGCTTTTACTGCCATTCCGCCGAGTTCGTCGGAAAGCTCTTTTACGATATTTTTATATCCCCAGTTCAGGTTGACTGCGATGGAAAGCTCACCTTTGTCATTAACCGGGCCAGGTACGTCAATGCCGACACCGGCAACATCATCTGCTGCGATACCCTTCTCAGCCATTTTTGCTTTTACGCTTTTTGCGATATCCGGCAGAATTTCGCTTCCGCCGTTTTCGGTGCGGGTCGGGATTTCCCATTTTTCCAACAGAGTTCCGTCTGTCTGGAACAGTCCGCATTTTACTGAAGTACCCCCAACATCGATTCCAAATACATAGTTTGCCATTTTCTTACTTCTCCTCTCTTTTTTTCACTAAGTTAGCCTGTACACGGCGGTACAGCTCCTGTGCGGCATTGTAGCCCATCTTCTTCTGTCTGTGGTTGACAGCAGCGGTTTCTACGATGATCGCCAGGTTACGGCCTGGACGGATCGGAAGGGAATGGCAGACAACCTTGTTTCCAAGGAACTCAATATACTCTTCTTCCAGGCCCAGACGGTCGTATTCTTTCTCTTTGTCCCACTCTTCAAGCTTGATAACAAGGTCGATAGACTGGGTATCCTTTACGCTCTCGACACCAAACAGCGTCTTGACGTCGATGATACCGATACCGCGCAGCTCGATAAAGTGACGCGTGATATCCGGTGCCGTTCCGACCAGCGTAATGTCGCTGACACGGCTGATTTCAACCACATCATCGCTGACGAGACGATGGCCTCGTTTGATCAGCTCCAGTGCAGCCTCGCTCTTTCCGATTCCGCTCTCGCCCATGATCAGAACGCCCTCGCCGAATACATCGACCAGCACGCCGTGGATGGAGATCATCGGGGCAAGCTGGACATTCAGCCAGCGGATGATTTCAGCCATGAAAACGGAAGTCGATTTGTCTACCGCAAAGGCCGGTACCTGATAACGATTGCACAGCTCCAGAATTTCCGGTCCCGGAATCATCTTCGTGGTGAAAATGACACATGGGATCTTGCGGCTTACAAACTCTTCAAACGCGCGGACGCGCTCGCTCTCTTCAAGATGCTGCAGATACGTGAACTCTACATAACCGATGATCTGCACACGCTCATTGGCAAAATGTCTCATAGTAACCGGTCAGCCTGCAGTGCAGGAACGGTTGACTAATCCGGTGTGGCAATCGACAAGATCTGTCTATATTACAACCTCTTGGTGTCCAGGTTGACGGAGATCCTATTTCCTCCACCTATTTTGGTCATTTCAATTTCTTTCATTTTCCTGTCCTCCGACTTCATTCGACGTCTTTTTAAATCCGTCTCTTCTATGTATTTTAGCACAATAAGCATCGACGGGCAACCTAGTAAATTTAACTATTTTGACGAATCCTCATTTTCCTCCTGTGCAGGTGCGTGAAAGAATGTGTAAACCTGCTCCGCCGCCTTTTTATTCATGCCCGGAAGTCCGGAAAGTTCTTCCACGGTTGCCGCCTTGATATCATCAATTCCCTGAAAGTGGCGCATCAGTTCTTTCCTTCTTGTCGGCCCGATGCCCGGGATGTCGTCGAGAATCGAGTGGACCTGGCCCTTGCTCCGCAGCAGGCGGTGGTATTCGATTGCAAAGCGGTGTGCCTCGTCCTGCACGCGTGTGATCAGTTTGAAGCCCTCGCTGTTCCGGTCGATCGGAATTTCCACGTTTCGGAAATACAAACCCCTCGTGCGGTGCTTGTCGTCCTTTACCATACCGCAGACCGGAATCGCAAGATCCATTTCTTCAAGCACCTCAAGCGCAATGTTAACCTGGCCGCGTCCGCCGTCCATCATGATCAGGTCCGGCAGCCGCTCGAAACCGCTGTCCTCCTGGATGCCGCGCAGAAAACGGCGGCTTAAGACCTCTTTCATACTGGCGTAATCGTTCGGTCCCTCGACGGATTTGATCTTGAATTTTCGGTAATCGGCGCGCTTTGGCTTTCCTTTCTCGTAGACGATCATCGAGCCGACCGACTGGAAACCGCTGATATTGGAGATATCGTACGCCTCGATGCGGTCGATCGACGGCAGGTTCAGCCATCTGGCGATCTCTTTTACGGCACCGACCGTCCGACCCTCTTCCCGCTTGATCCGCTCGCGGTCCTGGTCGAGAACGATCTGTGCGTTCCGCTCTGCCAGTTCCACCATTTTTTCCTTGCTGCCCTTTTTCGGCACGCGGATGCGGACCTTCTGGCCCCGTTTGCTGCTTAAATACTCTTCCATCAGCTCCTGCTCGGCAATCTCCTCGGAAATCATGATTTCCCGCGGGATGAACGGCGTGCCGGAATAGAACTGTTTCATAAACGTGAGCAGCACCTCGCTTTTCTGCTCCTCCTCGCCGATCCGCAGATAATAATGCTCCCGCCCGATCAGCTTTCCGTTCCGGATAAAGAAGACCTGCGCCACCGCATCCTCTTTGTCCATCGCAAGCGCAATGACATCCTTGTCCTCGCCGTCACTGTTCGTAATCTTCTGCCGCTCGCCGATCCTGCGCACGCTGTCGATCAGATCACGGTACTCCGCCGCCTGCTCGAACCGCATCTCCTCAGCCGCCTCCGTCATTTTTCCAGTCAGCTCTTTGATAATGTCATTGTAATTTCCATTCAGAAAACTGATCGCCTTTTTGATCTGCTCGCCGTACTCTTCTTTGGAAATGTATCCCTGGCACGGTGCCTTACACTGGTGGATGTGATAGTAAAGACACGGGCGGTCCTTGCCGATCTCCTTTGGCAGGCTCTTATTGCAGGAACGGATATCGTACAGCTTCCGCAACAGTTCGATCGTATCTTTCACAGCTCCGGCGCTCGTGTACGGGCCGAAATATTTCGCCTTGTCCTTCTTCATCTGATGGGAAAACAGAATGCGTGGAAAATCCTCGTTCACGGTCACCTTAATGTACGGGTACGCCTTGTCATCTTTCAGCATCGTATTGTATTTCGGACGGTGCTCTTTGATAAGGTTGCACTCCAGCACGAGCGCCTCCAGTTCGGAATCCGTCACAATATACTCAAAACGGGCGATATGCGTGACCATCCGCTCAATCTTCGGCCCTTTGTTGCGGCTCGTCTGGAAATACTGGCGGACACGGTTTTTCAGCGAAATCGCCTTTCCTACGTAGATAATTGTATCGTCCGCGTCGTGCATCAGATAGACGCCGGGTTTCCCCGGCAGTTTTTTCAGTTCTTCCTGGATATCAAACGCCATATGACCCTCCTCTTTTTGGGACTGTAATGTTGAAAATGCCCAGCGTGCAGAGATCGTTTTCTCTGCTCCCGCCGGGCCTTTTCGCTTTCTTTTTATACTTCTGGGTTTACGGTAAAATCCGCCTCCGGAAGTGCTGTATTTTCTGTTTCTGTATTTTCTGGATTTTCAACCGCTTCTTCCGCGTTTCCATTCCGTTTTGCAATCACCTGATGAAAAATCTCCATAAATTCTTTTCCGGTGATCGTCTCTTTCTGGATCAGGTAAGCTGCGATTTCATCCATCGCATCGCGGTTAGCTGCCAGAAGTTCTTTTGCCTGCTCATACGACTCTTTCAAGATCTTCATGACCTCGTGGTCGATTTCGGTTGCTGTGGCATCGCCGCAGTTTAAGACCATTCTTCCGTCGAGGTACTGATTCTGCTGGGTCGCAAGACCGATCAGACCGAATTTCTCCGACATACCGTACTGCGTGATCATCGCGCGGACAATCTTCGTCGCTTTCTCGATATCATTCGAAGCTCCCGTTGTCACGTTGCCAAATACGATCTCCTCTGCCGCTCTTCCACCGAGGCACTCGACGATCATCGCCTCGAGTTCGCTCTTCGTGTTGAGGTATTTCTCCTCCTCCGGCACCTGCATGACGTAGCCGAGCGCACCCATCGTACGCGGCACAATCGTGATTTTCTGTACCGGCTCGGAATCCTTCTGCAGTGCAGTAACAAGTGCGTGGCCTACCTCGTGGTAGGAAACGATCTTTCGCTCTTCCTGGCTTAAGATGCGGTCCTTCTTCTCTTTTCCGACGAGGACAACCTCGACTGCCTCGAGAAGATCCTTCTGGGAAACGGCTTTTCTTCCGTTCTTGACCGCAAGAATCGCTGCCTCGTTGATCATATTTGCAAGATCAGAGCCAACGGCTCCCGATGTCGCAAGTGCGATGCCGTCGAGATCAACCGTCTCATCGAGCGATACGTTCTTGGCGTGTACTTTCAGGATTTCCACACGGCCTTTCAGGTCCGGTCTTTCTACGATAATCCGGCGGTCAAAACGGCCTGGACGCAGCAGCGCCGGGTCAAGAACCTCCGGGCGGTTTGTGGCCGCAAGGATCAGAATACCCTTGGAGCTGTCGAATCCGTCCATCTCGGCGAGGAGCTGGTTTAACGTCTGCTCCCGCTCGTCGTTGCTGTTGTAGCTGTTGTCACGGCTCTTTCCGATCGCATCGATCTCATCGATAAAGATGATGCACGGTGCGTTTTTCTTTGCTTCCTCAAACAGGTCACGCACACGCGATGCACCGACACCGACGAACATCTCGACAAATTCCGAAGCGGACATCGAGAAAAACGGTACGTGCGCCTCACCGGCTACGGCTTTGGCAAGCAGTGTTTTTCCGGTTCCAGGAGGGCCTACAAGAAGCGCTCCTTTCGGAAGTTTTGCACCGATTGTCGTGTATTTTCCAGGGTTATGCAGGAAATCCACAACCTCCTGGAGCGATTCTTTTGCCTCGTCCTGTCCCGCAACATCGCGGAATGTCACGCCGGTTTCTTTCTGTACGTAGGCCTTTGCTCTGCTCTTTCCTACGCCCATGACTCCGCCGCCTTTGTTCATGCTGCGCATCACCCATACCATGACAGCGACAAGCATCACAACCGGCAGAATGACGGTCAGCAATGTGTAAATGATCGTTCCGGTAGAATCCGGCGGATCTTTGTGGTACGTAATGCCTTTCTCCTGTAACAGATCGACCAGCTCCTGCTCATCTCCCATCATCGTTACCTGATAGGTGATTCCCTCCGATTTCTGGTCTTTCGGCGTTACGGTCAGTGTTCCCGATTTCAAGACAACTTCCTGCACTCCATCGTTGTTTACCATGTCCAGGAATTTGCTATAGTCAAGATCCTCGGAAGTAATTCCCCCAAGGGCATTGTTCAGAAGTCCCATCACCATCAGGCTGACGAGGAGGCAGATCAGGATAATGAGTATCGTCTGTCTGTTTTTCGGTCCTCCCCCGGAGCCTTTTTCTGGTTCCCGGTTCTGATTTTTTCTATCGTCCATGCTTTTCCTCCTTGTATGTCAAACCGCCCCTCTTTTTTACGGACACTTTAACTCTTACATTATATCGGATTCCCTCTTAATTAGCAAGCCGGACTTTGTGAAAAAAGACTGAATTTATCTATACAAAAACGGCCCGCCGACACTCTTTCAAGTATCGGCGGACCGCCAGATAACACTCACATTACATTAGTCGTTATATCCGTTCGGATTCTTCTGCTGCCAGTTCCAGGAATCGGCACACATCTCCTCGATGCCGTACTCAGCCTCCCAGCCAAGCTCCTCTTTTGCTTTGTCGCATTTGGAGTAGCAGGTTGCGATATCACCGTCACGGCGCGGTTTGATTTCGTATTTCAGCGGATGGCCGCATGCTTTCTCGAATGCGTGGATCACATCGAGTACGCTGTAGCCTTTGCCGGTTCCGAGGTTGTAAATGGAAACGCCCTCGTTGTCAGCCAGTTTCTGGATGGCTTTTACATGGCCGCGTGCCAGGTCAACAACATGGATGTAATCGCGGACACCAGTTCCGTCCGGAGTATCGTAGTCATCACCGAAAACGCCGATGCACTCGAGTTTTCCGATGGCAACCTGTGCGACATACGGAAGCAGGTTGTTCGGGATGCCCTTCGGATCCTCTCCGATAAGGCCGCTCTTATGCGCTCCGATCGGGTTGAAGTAACGAAGCAGGATAACATTCCATTCCGGATCTGCGGTGTGGATGTCGGTCAGAACCTGCTCGAGCATGCTTTTTGTCCAGCCGTATGGGTTGGTCGGGGTTCCCTTCGGGCACTCCTCGGTGATCGGAATCTGTGCCGGATTGCCGTATACGGTTGCAGAAGAACTGAAGATGATGTTCTTTACGCCATGGTTTCTCATCTCATCGCAGAGAATCAGGGTTCCGGTCATGTTGTTGTGATAATATTCAATCGGTTTATGTACGGACTCGCCGACTGCTTTTAAGCCTGCGAAATGGATGACAGCGTCAATTTTCTCGTTGTCGAAAATTTTCTTTACGCCTTCGCGGTCCAGCATATCGGTTTTGTAGAAGGTTACTTTCTTTCCGGTAATCTGTTCTACACGCTCAATGGCTTTCTCGCTTGCATTGTAAAGGTTGTCCATGACAACAACGTCATAGCCTGCGTTCAGCAGTTCCACACAGGTGTGGCTTCCAATATAGCCTGCACCGCCAGTAACTAAGATTTTCATTTTGGTATCCTCCATGTTTTCCTTCGCTGCTGCTTTTTTTGCCGCAGCGGGTTAATTGAAGCATTTAGTTTATTCTACAACGTTTCCATGAATTTTGCAAATGCACTTCTGCCTTCCTCGGTGCACTTGTAAACGCCGGCATCCTCGAGTACGCCGACAAAGACTTTTCCGACTTCCTCTTTCAGGATATCCATCACATTTTCGCTGTTCAGCTCCGGATGGCGCGGCAGGAATTCGTCTACCCAGTCGGCATGTTTCTCCAGCTCTGCGACAGCGCGGACATCTTTTCCCTCTACGAGGCATTTGGAAAGCTCTTCCAGCTCATCTTTTAAGCGCGCCGGCAGAATCGCAAGTCCCATAACCTCAATAAGGCCGATGTTCTCTTTTTTGATGTGATGATACTGTGCATGCGGATGGTAAACACCGAGCGGGCATTCGTCCGTCGTGATGTTGTTGCGCAGTGCCAGATCGAGTTCGAACGTATCGCCCACTTTTCTTGCGATCGGCGTGATCGTGTTGTGCGGCTCTCCGTCAGTCTCGGCGAATACAAACGCATCCTCATCCGTGTAACCTCTCCAGCAGTTCAGGATATGCTCTGCCAGATCGATCAGCCGTTTCTCATCTTTGTGGCGGATCCGGATGACGGACAGCGGCCATTTGACGATGCCGGTTTCCACATCCTCGTATCCTTTGATGGTAAAATGGCGCTCGATCGGCGCTTTCGCCATTGCGAAGGTATAGTGGCCGCCCTGATAATGATCGTGGCTTAAAATGGAGCCTCCCACGATCGGCAGATCCGCATTGGAACCGATGAAGTAGTGCGGAAACAGCTTGATAAAGTCAAACAGCTTCACAAAGGTCGCGCGCTCGATCTTCATCGGGTTATGCTGGAAATTGAACACGATGCAGTGCTCATTGTAATACACATATGGCGAGTACTGGAATCCCCACTCCGTCTGATTGATCGTCAGCGGAATGATGCGGTGGTTCTGGCGCGCCGGGTGGTTGACGCGTCCCGCATAGCCCACATTCTCCTTGCAGAGCAGGCATTTCGGATAACCGCTCTGTTTTGCCAGTTTTGCAGCCGCGATCGCCTTCGGGTCCTTCTCCGGTTTGGAGAGGTTGATCGAGATATCGATATCGCCGTAGGCACTCGGTACGCTCCAGCGGATATCCTTTGCGATGCGGTATCTGCGGATGTAGTTGGAATCCTGGCTCAGTTTGTAGAAGTAATCGGTTGCCTCCTGCGGGCTCTTCGCATAGAGTTCCTCAAACTTCTTTACCACCTCTCCCGGGCGCGGCATCAGGCAGTCCATCAGTTTCGTATCGAACAGATCGCGGTAAACGACGCTGTTGTGTTCGAGAAGACCGCGCTTAGCTGCATCATCAAGCAGTTCATTTAAAGTCTCTTCCAGATCCGGGTTCTCCGGAATCTGCTCCGGCTCTTCGTAATCGGAAATCTGCATGACTTCCAGAATCCGGTTTGTCGCATAGATTTTATCCAGTCCCGAAACAAGACCGGCATTTTCTCCATATTTTACCAGTTTTGCAATACTCTCGTTAATCACTGTAGCTTCCTCCCTGCTGCCGATCCAGCTTTTTTATTTCTTATTTTAATACGCCTGCGCCGTCTCCGATGTCTACGACATAGAAGTCTGCGGCATAGCCGATTTTTTCTTTGTAAGCTGCGCCTACTTTTGCGATGAAGTTGTCAATATCTTCTGTTTTTACGATGCTGACGGTGCATCCGCCGAAGCCTGCGCCTGTCATACGGGATCCGATGACACCCGGGCAGTTCCATGCTTCTTCCACAAGAGTATCCAGCTCGATGCCGGTTACCTCATAGTCATCACGCAGGGAAACGTGGGATGCGTTCATCAGTTCGCCGAATTTTGCGATGTCGTTTGCCTTTAAAGCTGCAACGGCCTGAACGGTTCTCTGGTTCTCGTAAACAGCATGTTTTGCACGTTTCTGGCGGACCGGATCTTTGATGGCATCTTTCACTGCCTCAAACTCTTCCTCGGTCAGCTCGCCAAGGCTCTTGATGTCTTTGACTTTCTGAATCTCAGCCAGAGCAGTCTCGCACTCGCTGCGGCGCTCGTTGTATTTGGAGTCGCCAAGGCCGCGTTTCTTGTTGCTGCAGGAGATGACAATTCTTGCGCCTTCCAGTTTAACCGGTGCGTACTCATATTTCAGATCGCTGGTGTCAAGAAAGATCGCACAGTCCTTTTTGCCCATGGCGATGGCGAACTGATCCATGATACCGCAGTTGACGCCGTTGTAGTTGTTCTCGGAGAACTGGCCGTACAGAGCGATGTCGATCATGGAGATGGTGTCGTAGCCGAACATGTCACGCAGCATTACGCCGGTTACGGTCTCAACGGATGCGGAAGAGGAAAGGCCGGAGCCGTTCGGAATGTTTCCGTAGAGCACGATATCGAAGCCCTGCTCTACCGGGAAGCCCTTCTGGCAAAATGCCCACATCATTCCCTTCGGATATGCGGTCCAGTTGCCTTCTTTGCCCATCTGAAATTCATCGAGGGAAGATTCTACCACGCCGAGTTTTTCAAAGTTCATAGAGTAAAAACGAAGCTTTCTGTCGTCACGTTTTCTTGCTGCCATGTAGGTTCCGATGGTCAGTGCGCATGGAAATACGTGGCCTCCGTTGTAATCGGTGTGCTCACCGATCAGGTTCACACGTCCAGGTGCGAAGTAGGTGCGGATGTCGCCCTCTCCCCCGAACA
>ENA-OQKW01000201-OQKW01000201.1-human-gut-metagenome-genome-assembly--contig:-NODE-201-length-16994-cov-2.670244_pt1 | contig 16994 bp, 19 predicted proteins | sample MGYA00242657_ERZ504815 | MGnify/ENA primary metagenome ERZ504815 (study PRJEB26092, sample SAMD00036404) | human gut metagenome | host: Homo sapiens | study: EMG produced TPA metagenomics assembly of... | reverse complement strand
GAAGGCTGTTACCTCTCCGCTATTATCCTTTATGCAGGTTATGCAAACGTTTTCACTGCTTACATCAGGAATCCCAACAGAATACCGGCAGCTACTGCTGAGCCGATAACGCCCGCTACGTTCGGACCATGGCATGCATCAACAGGTAGTTGGTTGGATCATATTCCAAACCTACTACTTGAGAGATACGTGCGGAGTCAGGCACTGCAGATACGCCTGCATTACCAATCAGCGGATTAATCTTGTTGCCTTTCTTCAGGAAGATATTGAATATCTTCACGAAGATTACACCGGAAGCGGTTGCGATAATGAATGAGAATGCACCCAGACCAAAAATCCACAATGAGTCTGTAGTCAGGAATTCGGATGCTTGTGTGGAAGCACCTACAGTCAGACCAAGCAGAATTAGTGATGGTATCAATCAGCGGACCGCGGGCAGTTTCTGCCAAGCGACGGGTTACACCGCTTTCTTTCAATAAGTTACCAAAGAAAAGCATACCCAATAGAGGCAGACCCGACGGAACCAGAAAACAAGTAAGCAACAAACCAATGATAGGGAACATTACTTTTTCTGTATGAGAAACGACGCGTGGTGGTTTCATACGGATCAAACGTTCGTGCTTGGTAGTGAGCAGACGCATGATAGGCGGCTGGATAACCGGTACCAATGCCATGTATGAATAGGCAGATACCGCAATAGCTCCCATCAGGTTAGGCGCCAGTTTGGATGAAAGGAAGATTGCTGTCGGACCGTCCGCACCACCGATGATGCCGATAGCACCAGCCTGCATCGGATCAAAGCCCATTGCCAATGCAATCATGTATGCACCGAAAATACCAAACTGTGCGGCAGCACCAATCAACATCAGTTTAGGATTTGAAATCAATGCCGAGAAATCCGTCATTGCACCGATACCTAAAAAGATAAGTGGTGGATACCATCCGGAGGTAACTCCTTGATATAAAATATTAAGAACAGAACCTTCCTCATAGATGCCGACTTTCAGTCCGGCTTCCATGTTGAAAGGAATATTACCGATCAAGATACCGAAACCGATAGGAATGAGCAACATCGGCTCAAATTCCTTGGCCACGGCAAGGTATATGAAGAATAAACCTATCAGGATCATTACGATATGACCAACAGTAGCATTGGCAAAACCCGTATATGTCCAAAAGTCAGCTAGGTTATTCCCTAAAAAGTTGATAAATTCTCCCATATTATTCAATAATTACAAGGTCAGTACCTTCGAGAACGGATTCTCCTTTACTTACATTGATTGCGGTGATCTTGCCGTCTTTGTCTGCATTGATGTTATTTTCCATCTTCATAGCTTCAAGGATAATGATTGGTTTTGCCCCTTTTTTTACGGTATCACCCACATTTACCTTGATATCAAGGATTACCCCCGGCAACGGAGATTTAACGCCCGATTTACCTGTAGAAGTTGCAGCAGGTCTTTACTACTGTAGCTGGTGCCGGAGCAGGGCTGGTTGATACAGGACGAACTACCGGTTTCACTACAGCTTTCGGAGCTTTTTCCATTTCCACTTTGTAAGGAGTACCGTTCACTTCAACATGAGCGATATTGTCTTCTATATCTCCAATGGCAACTTTGTATACGTTACCGTTGATCTTATATTTATATTCTTTCATCATTTTATCTTTTTATTGGTGACTTACTTTTTGTGGGGAGTTTCACGCAAGGTATAAATCTTGGAACTCCACGGTGAATAACTACGTTTTACACGGGTAATGGTAAGAACGGTTTCTTCCACGTCATGTACATCGCTTTGCATTTCATGCATGGCCATGGCGATAGCGGCGAATACTTCGCCCGGAGCTTCACCCAATTTCTTTTCTTTGGCTTCTTGCTTGTCGGTAATACCTTTTACCTTCATGGCATTGCGCTTGCTCAGGTTTACAGAAATCTTACCTACACATTTGAAGAGAATGAAAAGTAAAAGAAGACCGCAGAATACAACGCTCATAGCAGAGATGGCCATACCGATACCACTACCGTCGTGTTCTTCGAATTTTTCCATCTTTGCATGACTGTTGATAGTCTTGTTATTGGTGCTCGGAGTCACATATTTGTCTGCGCTGGAACCTTTCACCTCCCATTCATTTGCTGCGTCGCTGACACGTGCGTATGATTGGTTTGCTTGCAATGTGCCTGCCGGAACAATAATCTGATCCAATAATTTTTTGCCTGAATCATACAATCCAATCCAATTGTCGGTTGCGGCATTCAGTGTGAAATTAGTGTGGAAAGTACCGCGGTTGGGTTCGCCGTCTGCCCAGAATAAAGGACGTGCTAGGGACGAGGTTTGACCAAAGTCTAATACATCGACCTTTTAGGGATAAAATAAGTAGCAGTATCTCCAGGCTGGCTGCTCACCTTCAGTAAACAACCGGCAAGGTCTGCGCTACCAAATGATCTATTGAATATTTCAATCCATGCGCTGTGTACTCCGTAGTCATCCTGGAAATTGCTTTCATTTTCAATTCAGCACTTCATTCAGTACCAGCTTGGTGTTCGATTTCTGTTCTCCACAAGAACATAACCCCACCATCAGCAGCAAAGAAAGGAATATTCCTATATTTAATTTCTTCATGTTCAATTCTCAATTTTTAATTTTAATTAAAGAGGAATATTACCATGCTTCTTAGCCGGATTGGTTAATTTCTTAGTCTGCAACTGTTGCAATGCACGGATGATGCGGAAACGGGTATTACGCGGTTCAATCACATCATCAATGTAGCCATATTTGGCAGCATTGTAAGGATTGGCGAACAGCTTGGTGTATTCAGCTTCTTTTTCGGCTAGGAATGCGGCAGGATTTTCCTGTTCTTTGGCTTCGCGTGCGTATAATACTTCTACTGCACCTGCACCACCCATAACGGCGATTTCGGCAGTAGGCCATGCATAATTCATATCACCGCGAAGTTGTTTACAGCTCATTACAATGTGAGATCCGCCGTATGATTTACGCAGGGTAATTGTCACTTTGGGTACAGTCGCTTCGCCGTAAGCATACAGCAACTTGGCACCGTGGAGGATTACACCGTTGTATTCTTGTCCTGTACCCGGAAGGAATCCCGGAACATCTACTAATGAAACAAGAGGTATATTGAAAGCGTCGCAGAAACGTACAAAACGAGCACCTTTGCGTGACGCATTGCTGTCAAGCACACCCGCTAGGTATTTGGGTTGGTTGGCAACAATACCTACAGACTGGCCGTTGAAACGTGCGAAACCAATGATGATATTTTTAGCGTAGTGAGGTTGGACTTCCAAAAACTCACCATTATCTACGATGGCGCTGATCACCTCATACATATCGTATGGTTTGTTGGGGCTGTCGGGGATAATTTCGTTCAAAGAGTCTTCCAGACGGTCGATAGGATCGGTACAGTCTACATAGGGAGCTTCTTCCAGATTGTTCTGAGGAATATAGCTTAACAATTTGCGGATCATGGCTAACCCTTCTTCTTCCGTCTTGGCAGTAAAATGAGTAACACCGGATTTGGTTGAATGAACGCTTGCACCACCTAAGTTTTCCTGGCTTACATCTTCACCTGTAACAGTCTTTACCACTTTCGGTCCGGTAAGGAACATATATGATGTGCCTTCCATCATCAAGGTGAAGTCTGTCAGCGCAGGAGAGTAAACAGCTCCGCCTGCACAAGGACCGAAAATACCTGAGATCTGCGGAATAACACCTGAAGCAAGAATATTGCGTTGGAAAATTTCAGCATAACCGGCCAATGCATTGATACCTTCTTGAATACGTGCGCCACCTGAGTCGTTGATACCGATACAGGGAGCACCCATTTTCATAGCTTGATCCATTACTTTGCATATTTTCAGAGACATTGTTTCTGAAAGAGAACCGGCAGAAACTGTGAAATCCTGTGCAAAGATGTAAACTAAACGTCCTTCTATGGTACCACAACCTGTTACTACACCGTCGCCCGGATAATGTTTTTTTCTCCATGCCGAAATTGGTGCATCTGTGTTCCACAAACATATCCATTTCTTCGAAACTGCCCTCATCCAGCAGCATGGCTATGCGTTCGCGGGCTGTATATTTTCCTTTATCATGCTGTTTTGCAATTGCTTTATCACCTCCACCCATGCGTGCTGTAGCCCGGCGTTCGATAAGCTCTTTTATTTTTTCAAGTTGATTGCTCATTTTACTTATGATTTTACAATTTACGATTAAAAAATAATTCTATTTACGCTTGAACCAGACTAAATATACTGACTTCAATCGTGAATAGTCAGATCTCGTGTTTTATGGTTTTTCGCAAAGCTCGGTCAGGACGCCCAAAGTTGATTTGGGATGTAAAAAAGCAATTTGCAAACCTTCAGCACCTTTACGCGGAGCTTTGTCAATGAGACGGATGCCGGTGGTTTCAGCTTCGGCTAACGCATTTGCCACACCATCTTCCACTGCAAAAGCCAAATGATGCATACCACCGTTGCCATTATTTTTTTCAATGAACTTTGCGATAGTGCTTTCGGGGCTTGTAGGTTCCAGCAGTTCTATTTTAACATCACCTACTTTCAGAAAAGCGGTTTTAACTTTCTGATCCTCTACTGTTTCGATATTGTAGCATTTCAGACCTAATACGTTTTCATAATACGGCAGGGCCTCTTCAATGCTCTTTACGGCAATGCCCAGGTGTTCAATGTGTGAGATTTTCATGATCTTATAATTTTAATAGTTTGGTTTTATACTCAAGTTTTCAGATAAAACTGCACAAAGAAAGTAATTTCGAGTTAAATAAAGAAATATTTCTTCAATTTTATTTCTTATTTGCAAGATGCTTCACAACACTTTAGACAAAAAGACAAAAATGAGTTAAATATAGAATTTGCACAAGAGTTTGTTCAGCCACTTCCAACTGAAGCGGAACCAGCGGCGTGTACTGCTCTGCTTGCCGCCAAAGCGGAGTACAAAGTCCCTGTAACCGTGCTTTTTGAACGGTAATCCTGCATCCATGAATTCCAAATGTGCATATCCTTTTTCGTAAGCATAGGTAATAGGTGCCCATACGGCCAGAATACCGGGGTAAAGAAAAGCATAGGTTTTCCGCATGCCTCCTGAGAACCACAGGTAGGCACTTTCTTTTGAGAAAAGGCAGATAGAACCACCGATGATTTTGCCTTTATATTTCACAAGAAACACTTTGGCTAATTCTTTTTCCGGGTTCTGCCATGCTAATAACCGGAAAAAGCCGATGTCCGGGAAATGTTTTCTTATCTGTGAGGAATAGGCTTTTTTCAACATTCGTGAGAAATCTTGTATATCTTTCTCATTGTCGGCTATTTCCATGATGGCACCATTTCTCAGAGCTTTGTTTATTTGTCTTCTGCGAGACATGCTCAGCCGTTCGTAAGGAGCTTTACTGTGCAGTGAATTACGTACTCTTAGCCAATTAATGGCGAAATAGTTGTTCTTTCTGAAGGCTTTGTATCCGAATAGCGGATTTTCCAAGTTGCGGAACTCGATGAGGAACGATTTGCATAATACTTCGTTGGTGAGATGTTCCAATATTTCCCCGAACAGGTCTTCCTTATTCTGTTCTTCATCAAAATACTCGCCTGTGCCATAAATTTCGCATCGTTTGATGATTGCAGGGGGGAACAGGCGCACACTTTTCCGGATGACTGCCAGCAGTTTGCCTACAGGACGGTTTCCTATATAGGCTACGATAAGCAAAGGTTCGTATCCCCGGGTCATTTCAAAGACATGAAACAGCTCGGTAGAATGGAAAATGTTTGTTCCCGGCAGAGGGGGAATGGCATTTCCTTTGCGATATGTACTTAATCTGACAGGCATCTCTAATTGCAAATTTATTGTTTTTTGTTTATCAATCCACATTCTAGTTGTATATTTGTGCAGAAAAATAAATTAACAGGGTATATTATGGAACAATTTAGTGACTTAATAAAGAACAGACGCAGCATGCGTAAGTTCACGGATCAAGAGTTGACACAGGAAGAGGTAGTTGCTTTGTTGAAGGCTGCTTTGATGGCTCCGTCTTCTAAACGTAGCAATTGCTGGCAGTTTATTGTGGTAGATGATAAGGATATGTTGGAAAAACTTTCCATTGTAAGGAGATGGGGGCGGCTTCCTAGCGGATGCTGCTATGGCTGTAGTTGTGATGGCTGATCCGTTGGCTAGTGATGTCTGGATTGAAGATGCGTCAATTGCTTCCATAATGATCCAGTTGCAGGCAGAAGATTTGGGGTTGGGAAGTTGTTGGATACAGGTGCGTGAACGTTTTACCGCTACCGGGATGCCCTCGGGTGAATACGTGCATACGTTGCTTGATATTCCGTTGCAGTTGCAGGTGGTTTCCATTATAGCGGTAGGGCATAAGGGTATGGAACGCAAGCCTTTTAATGAGGAGCATTTACAATGGGAGAAAATTCACATTAATAAATATGGAGGCAAGTAAACGTGGCTGCTGTCAATCATAAGGATACGTATAAAGCTTCTGCGGTGTTTCTCATTGTGATGGGGATGCTTTATCTGATCGATAAGTTTATAGGATTTGCTTCACACGGGTTGCCATGGGTTATGCAGAAAGACAATCTGTTACTGTATGCAGCTGTTATTTTCCTTTGGTTCAAGGTCGATAAGTCAGTAGGAATTGTATTGGCGGGTATATGGCTGATATTGAATATCGGTCTGGTGATAGCTTTGTTGGGACAGATGTCTGCTTATTTGTTGCCGGCGGCTTTGTTGCTGGTGGGAGTTATTTTATATTTAGTTTCGACCCGATGATGAAAATAGTTCTGATAGGAGCCGGCAATGTGGCAACCCATCTGGGAATTGCTTTACAAAAGGCGGGGTGTCTTATCTTGCAGGTATACAGCCGTACAGAGGAATCTGCTTCTGCATTGGCTGCCAGACTTTCAGTAGACTACACAATTGTGCCGGACGAGATACGTCGGGATGCCGATTTGTATATTGTAGCGTTGAAAGATGCAGTTTTGCGACAATTGGCTCCTGTATTGGTGAAAGGAAGGGAGCAGGCCTTGTTTGTACATACGGCGGGTAGTATGTCTATGGATTTATGGAAGGGATTGGTAAAACGCTATGGGGTACTTTATCCTATGCAGACTTTTAGCAAGCAGCGTGAAGTGGATTTCAATACTGTACCTTTTTTTATAGAAGCATCTGCTCCGGCAGAAGTGGAATTGCTGCGTATGGTGGCAGTTCGTCTCAGTCCTAAAGTGTATGAAGTGACTTCCGGGCAACGTAGGTATTTGCATCTGGCGGCAGTCTTTGCTTGTAATTTTGCAAACCATATGTATGCATTAAGTTCACATATATTGGAAAAGCAGGGGATTCCTTTTGAAGTGATGCTTCCGCTGATAGACGAAACTGCCGGCAAAGTACATGAACTTTCTCCCACACAGGCGCAGACAGGTCCGGCTGTACGCTACGATGAAAACGTAATAAGCAAACATTTGGAGATGTTGGCGGATGAGGAGTCTTTGCAGGAATTGTACGAAAAGATAAGTAAAAGTATTCATAATCTCCCTTTGTCTGTCATTCAGGCAAATAAAGAGGGAAAGAACTCATAAGTGGTATGATAAACTATGATTTAAAGAAATAAAGGCATTAGTATTTGATGTAGATGGGGTATTGAGTGCGGAAACTATTTATTTGCACCCCAATGGTGAACCCATGCGTACGGTTAATATCAAGGATGGGTATGCATTGCAGTTGGCTGTGAAATGCGGGCTGCATGTTGCCATCATTACCGGTGGAAATACCGAGGCGGTGCGTAAGCGTTATGAGGGGCTGGGTATCAAAGATGTCTATCTGGCTGCTGCGGTGAAGACCCGGGAGTATGCCCATTTGAAGGAAAAATATGGATTGCAGGATGAGGAGATACTCTATATGGGCGATGATATTCCCGATTATGAAGTGATGCGTTTGTGTGGGCTGCCTTGTTGTCCTGCTGATGCGGCACCTGAGATAAAGGAAACAGCTGTTTATATTTCTCATCGTAACGGGGGATATGGATGTGGCCGTGACGTGGTGGAACAGGTCTTGAAGGCTCAAGGAAAATGGATGGCTCATGAAAAGGCCTTCGGGTGGTAATGAATAAAGAAAAGTTAATGTTGGAAATTTAGAAAATAATAAAATAATCCTTGCTTCCAATTCTCCTCGCCGCAAAGAATTGTTATCCGGCTTAGGTATAAAATATGAAGTAAAACACTACCCGGCATAGAGGAAACCTATCCGGATACATTGAAAGCAGAGGAAATCCCTTTGTATATAGCTTGCGAGAAGGCGGCTGCTTACCGGAATACCATGCATCCGGACGAATTGATTATTACTGCCGATACCATTGTATGGTTGGATGGTGTAGTCATGGGCAAGCCTCATAACGAGGATGATGCACGGCAAATGTTGTGGAAGCTTTCCGGCAAGACCCATCAGGTGATAACCGGAGTTTGTCTGACTACCGTCGGGGCTCAGCGAAGTTTTTCAGCTGTGACAGAAGTAACGTTTGCAGAATTGTCCGATGAGGAGATCGATTATTATATCCGGGTTTACAAGCCGATGGATAAGGCTGGTTCTTATGGTATACAAGAGTGGATAGGTTTCATTGGTGTCCGTGGTATTTCAGGTAGTTACTTCAATGTGATGGGGCTTCCTGTACAGCGCCTGTACACGGAACTGAAAAAACTATAAGTCAGTATGTGAACAGTAGGGGCCGTGTTTTTGTTATTTATATGAACTATAAATGGAAAAACAATTATGGCTTATAAAATAGCTTTTTACGACACGAAACCCTACGACGAACGCTCGTTTACGGAGGCTAATGAGAAGTTTGGCTTTGATATCAGGTATTACAAAGGCCATTTGAATATGAATAACGTGGTGTTGACCAAAGGAGTGGATGTGGTTTGTATCTTCGTAAACGATACGGCTGATGCCGAAGTTATCCGGGCAATGGCGGATAATGGTGTTAAACTGCTGGCTTTAAGATGCGCAGGTTATAATAATGTGGATTTAGCGGCAACGGCAGGTAAGATGAAAGTGGTACGGGTACCGGCTTATTCACCTTATGCCGTTGCCGAATTTACGGTGGCGTTGATGTTATCACTCAACCGCAAGATTCCCCGTGCTACAATGCGGACACGTGACGGGAATTTCTCCCTGCACGGGCTTATGGGATTTGATATGCATGGCAAGACTGCCGGAATTATCGGTACGGGTAAGATTGCCAAGATTTTAATTCAGATATTACGTGGATTCGGTATGAATGTTCTTGCATATGATCTTTATCCCGATTACAATTTTGCCCGTGAACATCAGGTGGTTTATTGTACTTTGGATGAACTTTATCATAGTTCGGATATCATCTCCCTGCATTGTCCTTTGACAGAACAGACAAAGTATCTGATTAATGATTATTCCATCAGTAAAATGAAAGACGGAGTGATGATTATCAATACGGGGCGTGGGCAGTTGATTCACACCAATGCCTTGATAGAGGGACTGAAGACTAAAAAGGTAGGATATGCCGGTCTGGATGTATACGAGGAAGAAGAGCCTTATTTTTATGAAGATAAGTCCGACAAGATTATTGATGATGACACTTTAGCCCGTCTTTTGTCTTTCAACAATGTGATTGTGACTTCTCATCAGGCATTCTTTACCAAAGAAGCAATGACGAATATTGCTCATACTACTCTGCAAAATGTGAAAGACTTTGCTGAAAGTAGATCTTTGGTGAACGAAGTAGCGGTGGGGAGAGTCTAATCTCCCCTGTAGTAATATAATAAGGAGTTGCGGGCTATAAAGTCCGCATTCTTTTGAACCAGTTCCCTTTCACCAAATTCGGGGAATTGTGCATCGGGGATATAGTGGTTGTTTATTACATATTCCATCAGGTCCGGTGGGCATTTGGTCGGGATAGTAAGCAGGCTGAATGCCTCTTGGGCAGCCGTTGCGGCATCATACATCGGGTTAAGAGGGTCACTGATGTATTTGCATATATCTTTCGCCAGTAGAATACCTTTTTCGGAATTCACCATCATGATGAAATCCTTATGTTCCTTCATTTGGGGCAAAGTGTGATTGGAATCGTCCGGCCATTGTAATACTTGGGTAAGGAAACGGTGTAGTTCCTTATATCCTTCCAGATATACGATACGGGCACCGTTTGTGCCTTGCGTGAACAATTGATAGGTATGGTGGTTCCTTTCCTTCATTTCATCCGATATTTCGGGAATGGCAGGGTATAGTCCTTCTATCTCTTCCCAACATTCGGTTTCTCCGTTGGTCAGCAGGTCAATCCATTCATGAAGAAACAGGGCAAGGGGGCCACATGGAATGATGAATTTGTCGGTTTCTGTAACCTGTGCAATATATTCTTGTACAGATGGTTCTGTGAGATAAGTATGTCCGAACAGCCAGCGTAGTTTATGGTTTGCGTTCTCTTTTCCTTTGAAGTCCATAAAGAAATCCTGTAACGTGTCATTGGCGGGAGCCGTTTCATACTCTTCATCCAATATCCGGAAAAATGAATGCGAGGTTTCTTCGATATTCCTGTCCATCGGATTGATATACGGATGTTTATATGGAGCCTTCTCTAAAGTGTTCCAAATGATGAAGCGGATATCTTCTTCATTGATCTCATCTTTTATATAATCCGGCCGGATGGTATAGAAAGGAAGTGACGTATCATATAGTTCCAGATGTTTTTTGATGAATGCTTGCCATAGACCTAAACCTGAAATGACATCTTCAAAATAGGCAGCGGTGTAAAGACATAATTTCTTTTTATGGATTCGGGAATCTCTCTTATCGTACAAGTGGAGTATAATCGGTTAGCCAGATCGACAAAATATCTGTCTGTAGCCTGTTGTTGGATGTAAGGATGGATAGCCAACCAATCTTTTATGTATAATTTTATGGTTTGCATATTAGTTTATTTGAATTATTTTTATTGCAAAGATATTCCTTTCATTGTAAAAAGGAAGGAGAATATACGGGATATTTACTTTATCTTTGCTAATAATTCTAACTTTGAAATACCTATAAAAATGGAAATAGATTTAACAACTCCTGCTTTATTATTTTCTGCCATATCGCTGATTATGTTGGCATATACTAATCGTTTTCTTTCATACGCTCAATTAGTGCGTACGTTGAAGGACCAATATCGTGAGAATCATTCGGCTGTGACAGCAGCACAGATTGCTAATCTCCGCAAGCGTCTTTATCTGACACGTGCCATGCAGGTGACAGGTATCGGAAGTTTGTTGCTTTGTGTGGTCAGTATGTTTTTAATGTATATACAGTTCTACCTTATATCCGTATATATTTTTGGACTGGCGCTTGTGCTGCTCATTATTTCTTTGGGGATTTCTGTGCGCGAGATTTATATTTCGGTCAAGGCGCTGGAATTGCATCTAAGCGATATGGATTCCTGATTTATTTTTTTGAAAAGATATTTATCATAAAGGAACAGGTTGCCAGTGTGATACCTGTTCCTACTACTCCCTGCCATCCAAACCAGTGCCAAAATATTCCGGCAAGAAGTGTACCTATGGAACCGCCAATAAAATAGGTCGTCATAAAAATGGTGTTGATACGGTTGGCCGCCTTCGGGCTAAGAGAGAAAATCGTAGTCTGATTACTCAATTGGATGCATTGCATGCCTATATCTATGATAAAAATTCCGATGATGATTCCCACATAGGAGTTCTGACCGGAATAAAGCGAGAACCACGCTGAAAATATCAAACCACAACCGATGTAATTCAGTCGTTTGACTCCCAAAACCTGTACATAGTTTCCTATATACGAGGCGGTGAGAGCTCCTGCTATGCCGCATAATCCCAATAACCCTACAATGTTGTTTCCCGCAAAAAAAGGGGCTTGTTCCATCTTAAATGCCAATGAAGTCCATAGAGCAAGAAATGAGCCGAAAGCAATTCCGGCACGTAAGGAAGAAATACGCAACTGGGGGTATTCCATAACCAATGAAAACAAGGATTTCATCAGATCACTGTATCTGCCTTTGAAATTACACGGCATGTCGGGTAGTACACGCATGATGATGATGACACATATCACCATCATCCCGGCTGCCACAAAGAAAATGAACCGCCATCCTAAATATTCACCGATAATTCCGCTTACTACGCGCGAGGCCAGGATACCTGTCAGCAATCCCGATACAATCATACCTACATTTTTTCCCTTGGTTTCGGGAGTGGAAAATTGGGCAGCTATGGGGATAAAGATTTGTGGCATCACCGAACAAATGCCGGTCAGTAGAGAGGCAAATAAAATGAGATGGATATAGGGAGTCAGTGCGATGGTTAGTAATGAAACGACCAGGACTGTGAAATTGATTAGAATAATGGTTTTCCTTTTAAATAAATCTCCCAAAGGAATAATGAACAGCAATCCGATGGCATAACCTATTTGGGTAATCATTGCTATCAGGTTGGCGGTGAACTCGGATGTTTGGAGATCACGGCTGATGCGGTTTAATAAAGGTTGGTTATAATATAAATTGGCAACGGAGATTCCCGCAATAATTGCTAGCGTCCAAAGTAAGGAGGCAGGTAGTCCTTGGTTTTCTTTTAATTCTTGTTTCATGCTGCAAAAGTAGTAATTTCATGAAAATCATGTTATCTTTGTAAAGAAGAAAAATGGGAATGAAAATGAAGAATTGGATAAAAACGGTCTGTTTTCTGCTTTGGACCTGTGTAATGTGTACGGCGTGTATTGATGATGATGTGGAGGAAGGTACTGTTGATTTACAAACAGGAGAGAGCATTCCTGTTTTCTCTGTGGTAATGGATGATGGACAAATAATAACTTCCGAAACTCTGAAAGGAGAGGTTTCTTTGATTGTGTTTTTTCATACGGGGTGTCCGGACTGTCGGAAAGAACTTCCTGTGCTGCAAAAAATATATACGGATTACGGTCGAAGAATCCGGATGGTTTGTATTAGCAGGGAAGAGAGCTCGGCAGAGATTGTCCGTTATTGGGACGAAAATCATTTGACCTTGCCCTATTCGGCCCAAGAAAACCGCACGGTATACTATCAGTTTGCTAAATCGGGAATACCTCGTGTTTATGTCATAGATAAAGAGTTGGTTATCCGTAGTGTTTTCACGGATAACCCGTTGGCAAGTTATGAAGATTTGGCTGAGGCTATAACCGCCAGTTTGTAATTTTAGGCATGGTATTTTAATTTATATTATTTCTTTTGTGGATGGTGTATGTTTATAGCATACTTTTCCCTCTTCATCTTTAGGGATAATGAATGTGGTTGATGAAGATATTGGTGATGGAGTATCTTGATGTTTATTGTGTTGGCTTTTTGAAAAAAGTTCCTTTATTGTCTTTAATCTCTATCATTCCATTATCGGCATCAAATAGGAAAGGAGGAAAGCTGAAAAATATGTATATTTCAGTATCTTTTAATTTATAGAGTTTGGGAGTATTTTTTTGCTGACACCAGATGGGAATACTTGGTCATCCATTTCGGTGTAGGATATAATAATCTGCTCCTCCCTCAATACATTTTTGCTAATCTTGGCTTCTGCTTTTGATTTGGCAATAATATAGAATCCCTCTATATCATATTTTTCCCAATTTTTATACTCTTGTCCAAGCACCATACTTATGTTTAAACATAAAACCAGTAGTAAATAATATTCTTTTCATATCTATCTGTTTTTAAGGTTATTCCAAGTTGGTATCACAAATATAAGAATTCTTATTGGTTTTTTCAAGGAATAAGAAAGAAAAATAGAGAGTGGAATTTTAAAGAAAAGTAATTCCTATCCATATCAGAACTCCTGCTATTAGAACAATGCCTAACATGATTAATTTTATTTTGAAGAGCTGGTGGGTTTCCGCTTCTTCTTTTTCTTTGCGTTTTTTATTCTGATCTCTTCTAATTGCTCAAGGGATAGATGGGAGGAGTGCCCTTTTTGTCAAATCAATCAGTCGGTTTCTAGTTTCATTCAAGCGTTCCTTTCCTGCCTTTCGTAGTTCACGATTTTCTTTATCTCTTCTCATCATGTTATTGATGCAACCTAAAGTACCCATAATCTAACTGTTTAATTTGAATTCATTTTCACAAATATAGTGTTTTTTGCAGTTGCTTTTCTTCATTTGCTAATTTAATATTTGAAGGATAGATATTACTTAATAAACCTGATGTGCCTTGACTGCCGGATATAAATATTCTGCCAATGGATTTGTAATATAAAGTTGTATGCCATTATGCTTTCATACCATTGCTTATGGGGTAATATGTTGATAATGAACTGTATTTATATGGCGTGGCATTTTCCCCATTGAAATAGGTAAAAAGTAGATGTATTTATCTTATTCATTGAAAAAAAATGTGAATATAAAAGTTTAGGTGAAAGTGATTTTATTTGTAAATTGTATACCGTCATGTAGGTATCTCCGATCTATGTATAATTTAGTATATACCTAGAAATGGGGATTGTGCCGAGCTTTTATGAATTGTAATTTTGCAAACCAATAGAGAATGAAATGATTTGTAAGATTGCATATATTTTTTATTTATAATTTGTAGCAATGTGTCTCTTTTATGGGGGCAGACATTTGTATTTCGGGGAACTGTACTGGATGAGCAGACTCATAAAGCGTTGGATTACGCTACAGTTCAATTGTTTGTGGATAAGCAGATTGTTTATGGGGGAATAACAGATGCGAATGGACATTTTGAACTTCTACATATCCATCCTGGAACTTATCGGGTTATTGTATCCTATTTAGGATATGATTCTACAGAAAAAGAAGTGAAGGTCATTGGGGATATTTCAGCAATCTTTTATTTAAAACCTTCGGTCATGGCGCTGAACGAGGTAGTGGTGACCGCTTCTGAATCAAAACGCGCTACCAGCGCTTCTATCGTTGACCGTACAGCCATGAAACATCTTCAGCCCAGCAGTTTCAGTGACTTGATGGAATTAGTACCTGGAGGAAAGTCGGCTGATCCTCAGATGGGGCAGGCCAATCTGATCCGGATACGTGAAACAGGTAAGACGGAGGATATCTCTTCATTGGGAGTTGGATTTTATATTGATGGTATCTCCCAGAATACGGATGCGAATCTGCAATATATGCCAAACAGTACTTCCGCAGTGAATGCAACGAGCACAATGTCAAAAGGGATAGATATGCGTACCATCTCAACCGATAATATTGAGAAGGTGGAAATCATTCGTGGCATTCCTTCCGTGGCTTATGGTAATGTGGCAAACGGTGCGGTAATCATTCAGCGTAAAATGAATGAGAGCCCCTTGTCTGCGCGTTTTAAGGCTGATAAAACCAGTAAACTGTTTTCTGTAGGCAAGGGAATTCGGCTGGATGGGAACGGGCGTTATGTGTTGAATGCTGATTTAAACTATTTGGAGTCCAAAATAGATCCGCGTAACAGTGTGAAAAATTACACTCGCCTTACTGCTTCCGCCCGCTTGGATGGCAAATGGTTATGGAATGAACGTAATATTCATTGGAATATCAGTTCCGATTATACCGGCTCGTTTGATGATGCGAAGAGGGATAAAGATGCGACAGTAAAGGAAGATTCTTATAAATCGGACTTTAACAGCCTGAAGATAGCGGGGAAATGGAGCATGAAGTTTCCGGCCCATTTATGGATTCGTGAGGTTGGTGTGGCTACTTCTGTCAGTCAGCAGTGGGAGAAGATGCGTGAAATAAAGTCCGTTTCTCTGAATCGTCCGGCAGCTATTGCTACTCAGACAGAAACCGGAGAGTTTGATGGCATCTATCTACCTTATAATTATGTGGCACAGATGGATATTGATGGTAAACCTTTATATGTTACGGCTTCCGCCCGTACGCGGTTGGCTTTCCCGTTGGGGGTATTACAGAATGCGATGAATATGGGGATGGAATGGAATTATCAGAAGAATTTGGGAGAAGGCCAGGTATTCGATGTGACACGGCCCATCAGTGAAAGTTTGAGTACACGGCCTCGCCGTTTTAAGGATATACCGGAGCTGCAACCTTTCGCCTTCTATGCCGAGGAGGTGTTGAATCTTCCTGTAAATAGACATAAATTGGCTTTTACGGCTGGTATCCGTTTGCAGTCTTTATTGGGGCTGGACACTAAATATAAGATGCAGGGCAAGATATATCCCGATCTTCGTCTGGACTTGCAATGGAGTTTACCGGTATCAAACGGATGGGATGTTTCCTTTTCGGGAGGTTTGGGCTGGATCAGCCGTATGCCGACCACCGCACAGCTATATCCGGATTTTAAGTATGTAGATTTGATTCAGTTGAATTATTACCATACCAATCCGGATTATCGCCGTATCAATATGATGACATATAAATGGGATAATACAAACTATCAATTGGAACCAGCACGTAACATGAAATGGGAAGTGCGGGCCGACGTCAGCTATAAGGGAAACCGCCTGTCGATAACTTATTTCCGCGAACGGATGAATAATGCTTTTGATGATATCACTTATTATAGGTCATTGGCATATAAACTATATGATCCTGCTAGTATCGACGGATCAGCATTGACGGCTCCTCCAGAACTTTCTCAGTTGACTTATACAAATGAATATAATCTGGATGTGTATTCCACACAAGGTAATGTAATGAAGGTGTGTAAAGAAGGAGTGGAGTTTCAGTTCGCTTCCAAACGAATAGAATCGCTCAAGACTCGCGTCACTATGTATGGAGCCTGGATAAAGACAATTTATAATTCGGATTCTCCTCAATATAAGGCCTCTTCTATATTGTTGGACAATAAACAGCTGAAATATGTGGGATTGTACAATGGGGACAACGGAACAGAAAGCCAGGCATTCAATACGAACTTTATGTTTGATACCTATATACAGCGTTTGGGACTTACTTTCTCTACGTCGGCACAATGCACTTGGTATACCAACAGACGGAAC
>ENA-OQKW01000200-OQKW01000200.1-human-gut-metagenome-genome-assembly--contig:-NODE-200-length-17028-cov-3.009112_pt1 | contig 17028 bp, 19 predicted proteins | sample MGYA00242657_ERZ504815 | MGnify/ENA primary metagenome ERZ504815 (study PRJEB26092, sample SAMD00036404) | human gut metagenome | host: Homo sapiens | study: EMG produced TPA metagenomics assembly of... | reverse complement strand
TTTTTATATATAGCAGAAAATTAATTATTCACCTTTGATAGCTGCAACACCCGGAAGAATTTTTCCTTCAATTGCTTCCAACAAAGCACCGCCACCGGTAGAGATATAAGAAACCTGGTCAGCCATGCCGAACTTGTTGATACAAGCTACAGAGTCACCACCACCGATCAATGAGAATGCACCGTTCTTAGTTGCTTTTGCGATAGCTTCAGCGATAGCACGTGAACCGGCAGTAAAGTTATCGAATTCAAAAACACCGGCAGGACCGTTCCACAGAATAGTCTTGGCATCTTCAATAGCAGCAGCAAATGCTTTCTGAGTTTCAGGACCTGCATCCAAACCTTCCCATCCGTCAGGAATATTATTTGCAGGAACAACCTGAGTATGAGCATCGTTAGAGAATGCATCAGCAGCCACACAATCAGAGCCCAATACCAAATTCACACCTTTAGCTTTAGCCTTAGCAATGATATCAAGAGCCAAATCCAATTTGTCATCTTCTACGATAGAATTACCAATTTTTCCACCTTGAGCTTTTGCAAAAGTATAAGTCATACCACCGCAAAGAATCAAGTTATCCACTTTATCCATCAGGTTTTCAATGATACCAATCTTAGTAGACACCTTGGAACCACCCATAATAGCAGTGAACGGGCGCTTGATATCTTTCAGGATATTATCAACAGCTTGAACTTCTTTTTCCATCAAATACCCCAACATCTTGTTGTCCGCATCGAAATAGTCAGCGATAACGGCTGTAGAAGCATGTTTACGGTGAGCAGTACCGAATGCGTCATTGATATAGCAATCAGCATAAGAAGCCAAAGTCTTGGCAAATTCTTTCTGAGAAGCCTTCATCGCTTTCTTGGCATCTTCGTATGCAGGATCTTCTTTGTCAATGCCAACAGGCTTTCCTTCTTCTTCAGGATAGAAACGCAAATTTTCCAACAACAGGACTTCACCCGGTTTCAAAGCAGCTGCAGCATCACCGGCTTTCGCACAATCAGGAGCAAATTGAACAGGTACACCTAATTTTTCAGAAACAGCATCGACAATCTGGCTCAATGAATATTTAGCATTTACCTTACCTTTGGGTTTACCCATGTGTGACATGATAATCAAGCTGCCACCATCAGCCAACACTTTTTTCAGTGTAGGAAGAGCACCACGGATACGAGTATCATCAGTAATTTTACCATTTTCGTCCAAAGGTACATTGAAGTCCACACGGACAATTGCCTTTTTACCGGCAAAGTTGAATTTGTCAATTGTCATCATAATCTCTTATTTTTGTTTATAGTGTATAAATACAATCTCGCTTATTTTGGGTGTTGCAAAGTTACTAATATTTTTTATTAGCAGTGTGTCAGGGGGGTAATAATTTTACTTGAAATGAAAAAAAGAGGATAAAAAGCACTTTTTTTGAGAAAATCGAAAAAAAAATCATTTTTCCACTAGGGTTGTTTCCAGCTATCCTGTTCTATATACAAAATGCAGAAAGAATGAAAACCGAATTGCTACATAAATATTTCAGAGGAGAAACCACCGAAAAAGAGGAAAACCAGATTGTGGAATGGGTAGAAAGCAGTGTAGAAAACAAGGAACACTTTCTAAAAGAGCGAATGCTGTTTGATGTAACCCTTTTTTCTGACGGTTCGAACATACAACGGAAACCGAAAGGGCATCTGTACCTGTACCCACTGATTGCCATTGCCGCCATGCTGGCTATTGTTTTTGTAATGGATTTGCCACATATGCATAAACCTAAACAACAATTGTCACAAACCATCCGTATTCCAGCAGGTCAACGTGCACAGATGGATCTTCCTGACGGTTCTATAGTATGGTTGAATTCCCAAACCACACTAACTTATGATGAAAACTTCGGTAAAAAAGACCGTAAAGTCACGTTAGACGGAGAAGCCTATTTCGAGGTGGCACACAATAAGGAGATTCCTTTTTATGTGCAGACAGAAAACATAAAGGTGCAAGTCACCGGAACAAAATTCGATGTATGCTCCTATAAAGGTTCAAACAGCTTTATAGCCAGACTGATAGAAGGTTCCATCAACTTGCTTACCAACAATGACAAAAGAAGAAAAGCCAATTACCAGCCTGACAAAAGGAAAGTATTTCTCAATGGAAAACGGCAAATACAAAACGGGCGAAATGAGTAGTAACAATGCTTTGGCATGGATGCAAGGCATTTATTATTTCGATGATGTTCCGTTTAAAGAGTTACTGGACAAGATTGCTCTATATTATAATTATAAGATAACAGTGAAGAATCCTAAAATCTTAGAGAACTACCGCTGCACTGGTAAATTCAAAGATTTGGACGGCATAGAGCATATACTAAAAGTTATACAAAAAGACCATCCGTTTAAATACAATATTGATAACGAACATAACAAGATAACCATAGAATAAAATCACAATAGAAGTTTAACCTTAAAAAATGAACTGTTATGATTACATAAAAACCTTTGAAAAAAGAATCGGAAAGTACCCTTATATTTCTTCGGGAAAATGGTCAGGCAATATCCGCAGGTGGAACAAAAATGCGGATTGATATGCCAAGTAAATTTCTGCTGGACTTAAAGAATGGATACAATATTGGAAAACTGGTGCGTCTTGATTATGATCAGAAGAAAAAAGACGGTTATCTGGTTGCGATTCCATGTCAGGAATACACGATCAATGGAGAAACTTATACGGCAATTGGAACTGTGTATGATCATTCGAAACTGGATTCCATGTTAAAATTGAAAGGTTATCATGGAAAAGCATATTTGTTCATGCTGGATCATGACGGAAATATTACGTATACGAACCAGAGTGGAGATAAATACCTGCGTAATTATTCTTTGTTAAAACATTTAAAAGGGGAACAGGCTATTACAGAAGAAGAGGCTGATTTGTTCAAAAAGAAGTTTGATAACAGAGAATCCGGAGTTGCACTTTTGGGAAAACAGAACCCCTATTATCTGGGGTATTGCCCGATAGAAAGCAACAACACCATTTTGGTATGCATTGTGGCAAAGGGAGTTGTTGACAATGTGCTGATGGATTACCAGAAAACGGTGTTGTTTACAACAATACTCATGGCAGGTTTTATACTTTTACTTTTTGCTGGATTATTCTACAGTATTTCCAGACTTAGTCTTGCAGATCAAAAAGCAGAATATGAAAAAAGAAATAATGAACTTCATTTACAAACAATGAAGGAAATGGAAGTAGTCAATCAAAAACTGAAAAAGGCAAAGAACGTTGCAACAGAGGCTTTACAGACAGCTGAAAATGCAAATAAGGCGAAAACGGATTTCCTGTCTAATATGTCACATGATATTCGCACACCTATGAATGCAATCATTGGTATTACGTCTTTGATCAGACATGATGCAGGTAATAAAGCAAAAGTTATAGAGTATGCAGATAAAATAGATATTTCATCACAGCATCTGTTGGGAATTATCAATGACGTTCTGGATATGAGCAAGATTGAGGCAGGAAAAACAGTCTTCAAATATTCTGACTTTTCTATTCTGGATCTTGTACAGGAACTTAACACTATATTTCATACTCAAATATATGAAAAGCAGCAGACCCTTACAATCATAAAAGAAAATATTCAGCATGAGTGGGTGAATGGGGATCAGGTTCACCTGATGCAGATTTTCAGCAACTTGCTTTCCAATGCAGTGAAGTATACCCAGGAAGGTGGGAAAATTCAGTTCTTTGTAGAAGAATGTGAGACAAAGTCATCTGTCTATGCAAAGTACCGTTTCTTAGTTAGCGATAATGGTATGGGAATGTCGGCAGATTTCAAGGATACAATTTTTGATGCGTTTACCCGTGCGGAAAGTTCCCTTACAAATAAAATACAGGGAACAGGACTTGGAATGGCGATTACTAAGAATCTGGTTGAGGCAATGGGAGGTACCATTGATGTGGAGAGTGAATTGGGACAGGGAAGCTGTTTTGAGGTTCTCTTGGATCTGAAAATTGCAGAGGATAGAACGGTTGCTCTGGCGGCACAAGAAGAAACAGATGAGCAGGATGGTAATATCCTTCAAGGAATGAGATTCCTGTGTGCAGAGGATAATGAGCTGAACGCAGAGATCCTGACGGAACTGTTAAAGATTGAAGGTGCGGAATGTACCATCTGTGAAAATGGCGAAGAGATTTTGAAAGCATTTGAACAGTCTGCTCCGGGGGATTATGACATGATCCTGATGGATGTGCAGATGCCTGTTATGAATGGTTATGAGGCAACAAAGGCAATCCGCAGAAGCTCCCATGAACTGGCAAAGACGATTCCGATCATTGCCATGACTGCGAATGCATTTTCAGAGGATATTCAGCATTCTCTGGCAGCAGGTATGAATGCACATGTTTCAAAACCGGTTGAGATGAAGGTGCTGGAAAAGACGATCAGAAGCATAAAATCCGGCGGGGGGCACCGAACCGCAGGTCACGGAACAGTAACAAATGGAAAATAATCGGACATAAAAGAATCGAAAAGGATAGTTAGGGATAGAAGGAAAATGAAAGGAAAAAGAGTGATTGCAGGCATTCTGCTTGCGGGAATTTTAGCATTCACCCTGGCAGGGTGTAAAAACACAGATAACACGAAAGAAGAAACCGAAAAGCCTGTTATTACCCTCGGCAGTGACAACTATCCACCATACAATTATCTGAATGAGGATGGTGTACCGACGGGAATCGATGTAGAACTGGCTACAGAAGCTTTACAAAAGAAGTGGGATATCAGGTGGACGTTGTCCGGATCAACGTGGGAGAAGAAAAAGAACTGGTGGAGAGCGGAGAGATTGACTGTATCATGGGCTGTCTTTTCCATGGAAGGACGCCTTGATGATTACCGCTGGGCGGGACCATATATAGCAAGCCGTCAGGTGGTTGCTGTAAATGAGAATAGTGATATCTATAAACTGAGTGATCTGGAGGGTAAGAACCTGGCTGTTCAGTCCACAACCAAACCGGAAGGCATCTTTCTGAACCGGACGGATGAGAGAATCCCAAAGCTGGGCAATCTGATCAGCCTGGGACACAGGGAGCTGATCTATACATTTCTGGGAAAAGGATATGTAGATGCGGTTGCTGCACACGAGGAATCTATCGTTCAGTATAGGAAGGATTATGATGCAAGCTTCCGTATCCTGGAAGAGCCTCTGATGATCACCGGAATAGGCGTTGCTTTTGCAAAAGAGGATGACAGGGGAATCTGTGAGCAGATGGGCCAGACACAGGAAGAGATGCGTCTGGATGGCACATCCCTGAAAATCATTGAAAAATACCTGGATGATCCCCAGAAGTATCTGGAGGTGGAGAAAAACGGATCCAGCTGCTCGGCGGTCTGATAGGAATCTGTGTAGCTGTAGTCTCTCTGTTTTATTTCTTCCACGCAGAAAAAGCAGAAGCAGAGAAAAGAATGGTGGAGATTGTAAACTATGTGAAAGTGCAGTGTTCCACTACACCCATTATAATGAATCTTCGGAATCCAAAAGTCTCCTCCGTGCCATTGAAAGTGCCAGACAAATGAGTACAAATATTAAAATGGAAACAGAAAACGGCGGGCAGCTAAGAGAGGATTTCCTGAAAGAAAAAAGGTGCCGACGTGACAAAAACATGGGATGGTCAGGAAGCTGTTGAACTGTTCAGAAATAGTGAACCTGGTGAATTTGATGTCATTCTTATGGACATTATGATGCCGGTCATGAATGGTTATGAAGCTACAAAGATGATTAGGTCTCTGGACAGAGAGGATGCAAAGAAAATACCGATCATTGCAATGACAGCAAATGCGTTCACGGAGGACAGAATAAGGGCAAAAGAAGCAGGGATGAATGAACATGTTGCTAAGCCTGTTGATGTGGAATTACTGATGAAAGTAATTTATAGCGGGAGTGCTATGAAGCATTAATAGTACATGAGAAAACAAGGAGGAATTCAGTTGTTGGAGAAAGCGGTTCAGGCTGCAATATATGAAAAAGCTCTTAAAAATCATTATATAGAAATCCTGTACATTGATTTTGAAGATACTCATGCGTTATGCATCTGGCAATATAGATGATCTTAATCGGATAAAACAGCAGATGACGATGGAAGCAATCACACAGGGAACAGCAGAACACATCATGCATCATGTTATGATCAATTTTATACTGAATGGTGAGATGCGTTTCATGCAGTTTGACTTTACAAGAGAAAGTGCAGATACAAAAAATGTTTCCTGTTTGTGGAGGACTATACAGTTCCACAGCAGTAGATGATGATGCTGCTGGAAAAAAGACTGGTTCTATAACAGACCAGCTTTTTTGTGTATTCATGGACGAACGGTGTCCCTGTTTTGTGAGAACGGACAGTCTCGTAAAAAAGAGAGGCCTGTATATCGCTCTCAAAGGCGGCAAGTGCATCGCCGGTAAGAAGCCGCGGGGCGTCGGCTGCCTTGGCAATGAGCGGCAGAGAAGAACGTCTTCTAATCTCTTTTAACAATGCACCGGCACTTTTTCGGAAACCGAGAACACGGTTATAGCCGGCCGGGTACAATGTTTTCTGGTTCAGAAGCAGATGCATCAGGGCGCGGCTGATGCGGGTATACGTCATTTCCTTGTTTTAAGCTGCATGGCGAATTCTGAAAATGAGGAGCATGCGTGGCGCTGGCGGAGGATGCGGTTGGCAAGATCCGGCGAGAGGTCGAGACAGGAGGAGAGAGATCCCTTCGTCTCCGTGAGGAGCCGTGCGGCGAGGAGCAGGCTGAAATCATCGGCGGTCAACAGTCCATGAGATGCGACGGCATTCTGAAAAGCGTGAAAGACCGCTTCTGGCATGCAGGAGGCGAGCGCGGACAGTTCCAGATCCTTATGCGGATTGGAAAAAAGAAGATTCCGCATTGCTGTAGCAGAAGGGAGTGCATGTGTGAAAAGCGCTCCTTCGTGGTAGCCGCTGCCCTCCCGGCGGATCGTTACCGGCCGAATGCGGCTTTGTGACAGCAGAAGTGCCTGGACATATTCAATGCCTAAAATATTGTTTGGTTCTTTTAAAAAGGTATCAAGTTCTTCTTTTGAAAGCGAAGAGAAGGAAGCGCTGTCAGAAAAATAAGCGGAAAGTGCCTGTGCGCGCGCCGTCGGGAAGGAAAGTCCGTTCCGAAGCAGACCGGAGAGCAGCTCACGGTATTCCTCCGGCTCGTGGAGCAGAACATCAGCGAGTTCCAGAAACGGCGCCATGTCTCCATATTCACTGCCAAAGCAGAGAAAATCGACACAGCCAAGCGCAGTAAGGAGCGATACCGCCCCGCGTGCGAAATGCTGTGCACTGCCGAGCGCAAAGTGACACGGAAGCTGTAAGATAAGGTCCGCGCCGCCAAGAAGCGCCAGCTCCGCACGGTCATGTTGGTCAAGAATCGCAGGTGCGCCGCGCTGGACGAAATCGCCGCTCATAATCACGACAAGATAGTCCGCCCCGGTCAGTTCCCTGGCTTTTGCCAGCTGATAAGCATGGCCGTTATGAAAAGGATTATATTCTGCAATGACTGCGGTAATGGTCATAAAACGTACCTTCTTTACGAAAAAAATAGCACGATTCCAAACAGAGAGGAACCGCGGATCACATAGCCCTATCGTAACAAAAACAGAAAAGGAATGCAAGAATTCCTCCGTTTTGGATTTTTTGTCCAGTTGTTTTGAATTTTATACTTGCGAAAGGGCAAAAAGCGTACTACAATGAGAATATCGAGTAAATTTATCGAAAGGAGTCAAAAGATCATGGGATTTATTGACACAATTAAAGCAAGAGCAAAAGCAGACAAAAAAACAATTGTACTGCCAGAGTCAGAAGACAGAAGAACATATGAGGCTGCTGCACAGATCCTGAAAGAGGACCTTGCAAATCTGATCATCATCGGAAGCGAAGAGGCAGTAAAGAAAGGCAGCGAGGGACTGGATGTCTCCAAAGCTACTATTGTAGATCCAGAGAAAAACGAGAAAACACAGGCTTATGTAGATAAGCTGGTAGAGCTTCGTGCAAAGAAAGGCATGACTCCGGAGAAAGCAAGAGAGACCATCCTGAATGACTATACATATTATGGCGTTATGATGGTTAAAATGGGAGATGCAGACGGACTTGTTTCCGGTGCCTGCCATTCTACCGCAAACACCTTACGTCCATGCCTGCAGATCTTAAAGACCAAACCAGGCACAAAACTCGTATCCGCATTCTTCCTGATGGTAGTTCCGGACTGCGAGTACGGCGATGACGGTGTATTCGTATTCGGTGACTGTGGTCTGAACCAGAACCCGAATCCGGAAGAGCTGGCTGCAATCGCAGAGTCTTCCGCAGAGTCCTACCGCATGCTGACCGGAAACGAGCCAAGAGTTGCTATGCTTTCCCACTCCTCCAAAGGAAGTGCAAAACATGCTGATGTAGACAAAGTTGTTGAGGCTACCAGAATTGCAAAAGAAGCAAACCCGGATCTCGCTCTCGACGGAGAACTGCAGCTTGATGCAGCAATCGTTCCGAGCGTAGGTGCATCCAAAGCTCCGGACAGCAAAGTAGCAGGAAAAGCAAACGTTCTGATCTTCCCGGATCTGGATGCCGGAAACATCGGATACAAACTGGTACAGAGACTGGCAAAAGCAGAAGCATACGGCCCAATGACGCAGGGTATCGCAGCTCCAGTCAACGATCTGTCCCGTGGATGCTCCGCAGAGGATATCGTTGGTGTTGTAGCAATCACTGCTGTACAGTGCCAGGCACAGTAAGCACGAAATAAAACCAATTACAAGCGGTTTTCTGGCCGGCTGCGGAGAACAGGCCGGCCAGAAGTTTTAATAAGACTTTTAAAATAGGAGAATTTAGAAATGAACGTATTAGTAGTAAACTGCGGAAGTTCCTCTCTGAAATTCCAGCTGATCAATTACGATAACCGTGACGTCCTGGCAAAAGGACTCTGTGAGAGAATCGGTATCGACGGACGCCTCGTTTATGAGCCAAAGAACGGCGAAAAAGAGGTAACAGAAGCAGCAATGCCGACACACGTAGAGGCAATCCAGATGGTTCTGGACGCTCTGGTAAACGAGAAGAGCGGCGTCATCAAGAGCCTGGAAGAAGTAGATGCCATCGGACACCGCGTTCTGCACGGCGGAATGAAGATCACAAACTCTGTTATCATCGATGACGAAGTAATCAAAGTTATCGAGGAGTGCGCTGACCTTGGTCCTCTGCACAATCCGGCAAACCTGATGGGAATCAATGCCTGCATGAAACTGATGCCGGGCGTTCCGAACGTAGCAGTATTTGATACCGCATTCCATCAGACCATGCCTCCGAAAGCATATATGTACGGTATTCCGAAAGAGTACTATGAGAAATACGCAATCCGTAAATACGGCTTCCACGGAACTTCTCATAAATTCGTATCCAAGAGAACCGCAGAGTTCCTTGGCAAAGACTACAACGATCTGAAGATCATCGTATGCCATATGGGAAATGGTGCTTCCCTTTCCGCTGTAAAGAACGGCAAATGTGTAGATACCTCCATGGGCCTTACCCCGCTTGAAGGTGTGATCATGGGAACCCGTTCCGGAGATATCGATCCGGCCTTTGTTGAGTATCTGTGCAACAAAGAGAACCTGACCGTATCCGAGGTTCTGAACATTCTGAACAAGAAATCCGGTATGCTCGGCATGACCGGCATCTCCAGCGATTACCGTGATGTATCTGCAGCAGCAGAGGCAGGCAATCAGGATGCCATCAACTGTCTGGAAGCATACGCTTACCGTATTATCAAATACATCGGTTCCTACATCGCAGCTATGGGCGGCGTAGATGTGATCACCTTCACCGCAGGCCTTGGAGAGAACGCTATTCCGCTTCGTGAGACCATCTGCAAAGCATTTGAGTTCATGGGTCTGGAATTCGATTCTGAGGCAAATAACTGCCGCGGCGTTGAGAAGATCATCACCAAAGAAGGCTCCAAGATTACAGCATGCGTGATCCCGACCAACGAGGAAATCGCAATCTGCGAGGAGACTGTAGAGTTAGTAAAAGGAAAATAAAAAATAATTCAAAAAGCAGTTGACAATTCTTACCTTCCCGGGTATAATTGGTAAAGTGTGATTAGGAGAACAATATGAAAATCAGTCTGACCAAGTTATTTGCGCAGGACGGAAAGTCCGAAAGTATGAAATTCCGCTTACATCCGAAATTTTTTCGATCGGCGGGCAGGACTATCGGGTAATCGAAAAACATCCTGTTATCCTTGGCCTTACGCATGAAGGCAATCGTGTGATCACGATCACCGGCAGTGCAGACCTTACAATGGAGATTCCATGTGCAAGATGCCTGACACCGGTAGCGACTCCATTCCAGCTCGAGTTCGATCTGCAGATTGATCTGAATCTGTCAGAGGAAGAACGCGAGGAAAAAGAAGAGGACTCTTCGTTTGTGGAGGGAGACGAGCTCGATGTGGAAGAACTGGTTCGTAATGAGCTCATAGTCCAATGGCCGATTCGAGTGCTGTGTAAAGATGACTGTAAAGGAATCTGCAGCCGTTGTGGTGCGAATCTGAATATTCAGACCTGTGACTGTGATACCACAGGGCTAGACCCCCGAATGGCTGCAATCAAAGATATATTCAGCAAATTTAAGGAGGTGTAACTATGTCCATTTGTCCTAAGAATAAATCTTCCAAAGCAAGACGCGATAAGAGAAGAGCAAACTGGAAAATGTCTGCTCCGAACCTTGTAAAATGCAGCAAATGTGGTGCTCTTATGATGCCGCACAGAGTTTGCAAAGCTTGTGGTTCTTACAACAAAAAGAAGTCGTTGCAATGGACTAATATTCATAAATCGGAATCAGTTCCGATGTGCAATGCAGCAAAAGGACTCCCGTCACCGGGGGCTTTTTGTTGTCTCTGCGGGTTGTCTGGAAGCGTCATATAAAAGATTTGACGTGGTGTGTCGTGATGTGCTATAATGGTCTCGGTGAGAATTGAAACAATATTGCAACATTTTCGTAACAATTATAAAAAAGGAGTGCAAAGCATATGAAGAATAGACGAATCATATTTCTGGCAGCATGCATGTGCAGTGTAGTATTCCTCTCAGGATGTTCCACAGACAGTCTGATGGATAAAATGATGGGAACTGAGACGACGGTTTCGTCTTCGGCCAGTGTAGATATTTCAAAAGAGGACAGCGATGCTGTTCATGTAGATGCCAATCTGGAAAAGCCGGTTTTTTCGGTAAATCCGGTGGAGAGCCTGCAGATTCCCGTTGGAAATACATCTGGAAAGCTGACTTGTGAGGCAGGAATAACGGGAGAAGGCACAGTAACATATCAGTGGTATAAGAACAACGTAAATTCCAACGGCGGAGGAACGCCGATTGAAGGCGCAACAGAAGTGACATACCAGGTCGATACTTCGGCGGAGGGCAAAGATTACTATTACGTTGTGGCAACAAACACGGTTGGAAATACCGTTTCCATGGCGACGAGTACGGTAACAGAAGTTACGGTAATTCCGGCAGGAAAATGGGTTCAGAATGAAAACGGATGGCAGTATCAGAATAATGATGGAAGCTATGCAACCAATACCTGGCAGAATATCGACGGCTACTGGTATGTGTTTGATGAAAATTCATACATGGTGACAGGATGGTACTGGAGCGGAGAAGAATGGTATTATCTGGCGGACAACGGTCAGATGCAGACCGGCTGGTTCACGCAGGATGGTGAGGAATATTATCTGGATCCGGATACCGGTGTCATGGCACGGAATACAACCATAGACGGTCATGAGATGAATTCGAGCGGAGTCAAGGTTTCTTAAGAAAAATAAGACAAAACAGAGCGGGTGGATTTTGGAAAGATAAATCCACCCGCTTTTTTGGAATACAGGAGAAAGCGCGGATGGGCATTTGTGCTTGATTTTTGCAAAGGAGTTTAGTATAGTTAATACAGCGCTTGCATGAGTGCTTTTAGAGCGTGGTTGAAAACGGTTTTTTGAAAGAAAAAGAGTTTTCAAACGCGCTTTAGAAAAGAGAAAAGAGGAAAAAACATGAGTGACTTAGTCAGAGTTGCAGTGGACGCGATGGGCGGCGATTATGCGCCTGTGGAGCCGGTAAAAGGCGCCGTTGAGGCCGTAAACGCAGATGAACGTGTCAAAGTCCAGCTGGTCGGCCAGGTGGATGTCATCGAAAAAGAACTGCAGAAATATACGTACCCGAAGGAGCGGGTTGAGATCGTTCCGGCAACCGAGATCATTGAGACGGGAGAGCCGCCGGTCAATGCGATCCGCCACAAAAAAGATTCTTCGATCGTTGTCGGCATGAAAAAAGTGCGCTGCGGAGAGGCAGACGCGTTTGTCTCCTCCGGAAGCACCGGAGCAGTCCTGGTCGGCGGACAGACGATCGTAGGACGCATCAAGGGCGTAGAGCGCCCGCCGCTGGCTCCGCTGATCCCGACGAAAGACGGTGTATCCCTTCTGATCGACTGCGGTGCGAATGTTGATGCAAGACCGTCCCATCTGGTGCAGTTTGCCATGATGGGTTCCATCTATATGGAACACGTTGTCGGCATTAAAAATCCGCGTGTGGGAATCGTGAATATCGGTGTGGAAGAAGAAAAAGGAAACGCACTCGTCAAAGAGACGTATCCGCTTCTGAAAGAAAACCCGTATATCAACTTTGTCGGCAGTATCGAAGCAAGAGAAATTCCAAACGGAGCCGCAGACGTTGTTGTCTGTGAGGCGTTTGTCGGAAACGTTATCTTAAAGCTGTATGAGGGCGTCGGCGCGACCCTGATTTCCAAGGTAAAACAGGGCATGATGACATCTCTGCGCAGTAAAATCGGAGCCCTTCTTGTGAAACCGGCGCTGAAAGAGACACTGAAGTCTTTTGATGCCAGTGAGTACGGCGGAGCACCGCTGCTTGGCTTAAAAGGACTCGTTGTAAAAACGCACGGAAGCTCAAAAGCCAACGAATTTAAAAATTCCATTCTCCAGTGCATTTCATTCAGCGAGGAGAAGATTCCGCAGAAAGTGCAGGAGCATCTGGCAGACTATAAGAGCAGCAGGGAGGCAGCGAAAGATGGAGTTTGAAAAATTACAGGAGATCATTGCGGATGTATTAAACGTAGATCCGAATGAAGTAACCATGGAGACAACCTTTGCAGATGATCTGGGAGCGGATTCCCTGGATGTATTTCAGATTGTGATGGGAATTGAAGAAGAATTTGATATCCAGATCGAAGCAGAAGAAGCAGAGCACATCGTATCGGTTGAGGATGCGGTGGAAGCGATACAAAAAGAAACTGGCAGAATAATAGAAAATGGCGAAGGGGCTGTTTGCTACAGGACAGCCCCTTTGTTACCGTCCGCAGAACACCTGCAAACGGTAACTATGAGGAAGGACAGGCTTAAAACAGGTTATGAATAATATTGATAAACTCGTGGATTTGGAAAAGAAGATCCAGTATAAATTTCAGGATTTCGGACTGCTGGAGATGGCGATGCGCCATTCTTCCTACGCAAATGAGCACCATATGGAGCGCCTGGAGTGCAACGAGCGTCTGGAGTTCTTAGGAGATGCCGTGCTGGAAGTTGTATCCAGCGAATTTTTATACAAGACATTCCCGCGTCTCCCGGAGGGCGAGATGACGAAAAAACGCGCCAGCCTCGTCTGTGAACCGGCACTGGCATTCTGTGCCCGTGAGATTGACCTTGGCAGCTTTCTGCTCCTTGGAAAGGGCGAGGAGGCAACCGGCGGCCGTCACCGCGATTCCATCGTTTCGGATGCTATGGAGGCAACGATCGGTGCGATTTTCCTGGACGGCGGCTTTGAACCGGCAAAAGCGTTCGTTCTGAACTATATCTTAAACGATATCGAACACAAACAGCTTTTCTACGACAGCAAAACGATTCTGCAGGAGCTGATCCAGGGTGAGACGGATGAAGAGATTGTTTACACCATCTTAAAAGAAGAGGGACCGGATCACGACAAGAGCTTCTGGGCACAGGTCAGCGTCGGAAAGAAAGCGCTCGGTACCGGAAAGGGCAGAACGAAAAAAGCGGCAGAACAGGCAGCGGCATACGATGCAATTCTTGCCAGAAAAAAAGCGTAGGTGAATTATGTATCTCAAATCCATTGAAATGCAGGGATTTAAGTCGTTTGCCAACAAAACCATTCTGCAGTTCCACGACGGTATTACCGGCGTTGTAGGGCCGAACGGCAGTGGAAAGAGCAATGTTGGCGATGCGGTGCGCTGGGTGCTCGGCGAACAGAGCGCCAAGCAGCTCCGCGGCGGAAATATGCAGGATGTTATTTTCTCCGGAACCGAGACGAGAAAGCCGCTCGGCTACGCGTCGGTTGCAATTACACTCGACAATTCCGACCACAAGCTGAATGTCGATTTCGAGGAAGTCACGGTGACGAGACGGCTCTACCGCTCCGGTGAGAGTGAGTATCTGATGAACGGCGCATCGTGCCGGTTAAAGGACATCAACGAGCTGTTCTACGATACCGGTATCGGAAAAGAAGGCTATTCCATCATCGGACAGGGTCAGATTGATAAGATTTTAAGTGGTAAGCCGGAAGAGCGCCGGGAGCTGTTTGACGAGGCGGCAGGAATTGTCAAATTCAAGAGAAGGAAGGCCGTGACCGAAAAGAAGCTGGCGGAAGAGCAGCAGAATCTGGTGCGCGTCAACGACATTCTCTCGGAACTGACAAGGCAGTTAGAGCCGCTGGAACGCCAGTCTGAGACGGCAAAGATTTATTTAAAGAAGAAAGAGGAATTAAAGCTCCTCGATATCAATATGTTTCTGCTCGAGATGGAGCGCATCCGGAACGATCTCGCGAAAGTAGAAGACCGGTACCGGATTACAGAAGAGCAGTTAAAGAGCACGAAAGAGGCTTTTGAGCATACGAAGCAGGAGTATGAAAAGCTGGAACAGGAGCAGGAAAAACTGGACCAGACGATTCTTCTGCGCGCGATCAGGCGGGGAGAATGCACTGAAACGTCAGCAGCTCGAAAACCAGATCGAGGTGTTGAATGAGCAGATTCATGCATCGGAGAGGAACAGCGACACATTAAGAGAACGTCTGGAGGCGATCCGCGCGGAGAGCCGCACAAAGACGGCAGAAAAAAATACATATCAGGCAGAAAAGGACGGGCTTCATGAAGCACTTCTTGCGTCAGAGACGGAAAAGAGTGAGAAAGAGGCCGCTCTCTCGGAATGCCAGGGGCAGATCCAGGCAGTCGAGCTGCAGAGTGAACAGGATAAGAGCGAAGTCATCGGCCTTCTGAACCAGCGGGGTTCCACGAAGGGAAAAATGCAGCGCTACGATGCGATGCTCGAGCAGATCGGCATCCGAAAGGCAGAATTAAGCCAGAGGGTGCTGCATTTAAAGACGAGCGAGTCCGAACAGAACGGGCAGATGGAAGAACTGCAGAACGCGTTTGAAGCGCTCGAAGAGACGGTAAGCAGCCTGAAACAGCAGTACCAGGAGGCAGATCAGAAGATTACCGCGCTGACGGCGGATCTCTCGAACCAGACGAAAGAGATGGAAGCCGGCCAGACCAATTACCACAGAGAAGCGTCAAGGCTCGAATCCTTAAAGAACATCACCGAGCGGTACGACGGCTATGGAAACAGTATTCGGAAGGTCATGGAGCAGAAAGACCGGAATCCCGGCATCCACGGCGTTGTGGCGGATCTTCTGCAGGCGGAGAAAAAGTACGAGACGGCGATCGAGACCGCACTTGGCGGCAGCATTCAGAATATTGTCACCGACAATGAGGCGACGGCGAAATACCTGATTGAATACCTGAAACGGGGCCATTTCGGCCGTGCGACGTTCCTTCCGCTCACCAGTATGCGCGGGAAAAAAACGCAGGTGAATGAGGATGCGGCAAGAGAAACTGGTGTGCTCGGTGTGGCAAATGCACTTGTTTCGTACGACCCGGTGTATGAGGGCCTTGTGGCACAGCTGCTTGGAAGAACGCTGGTGGTCGACACGATCGACCATGCCATTGTGATCCAGCGGAAATACCGTCAGACGCTCCGCATGGTAACCCTCGAGGGCGAGCTCTTGAGCCCGGGCGGTTCCATGACAGGAGGTTCGTTCCGGAACAACAGCAACCTGCTCGGAAGACGGCGTGAGATTGAGGAACTCGAAAAGAGCGTACAGGGTCTTGCGAAGGAACTGCGGGAAATCCAGCAGGAACTTGAAGAGAAGAAAAATAAGCGGAATGAAATCCGCGATCTCCGCACCGAGCTGAATGAAAAACTGCAGCGGCAGTACATCGAGCAGAATACGGTGCGCCTGAATCTGGAAAAAGCGCGCGAGAAAAAGACGGAAATCCGTCTGGATTTTGAAGCGCTTCAGAAGGAGAGTCTCGAGATTGAAAATCAGATCGCCGAGATTGAGCGGAACCGGAAAGTCATCGGTCAGGAAATGCAGGAATCGGTGGAGCGGGAAAGCACGCTGCAGGAGAATATCCAGAAGGCACAGGAGGCGCTTACAGGGCTTCGCCGCCGGGAAGCAGAATATACGAAGGATCTTGAAGAAATCCGGTTAAATTACGCAAATCTGTCCCAGAAGGATGGATTCCTTGCCCAGAACATCCGCCGTCTTGAGGAAGAGACGGGAAAACTGGAAGCGGAAAGCCGCACCATGCTGGAAAAAAGCGGCGGAGGAAAAAGACGATGTCAAAAGGAAACAGCAGGACATCGTGGAGATCCAGAAGACGATTGCAGCAGCAGTGCAGGCAAAAGAAGAGGAAGACCGCCGGATTGTGGAACTGCAGGAGAAAAAGAAGCATTAAGCGCAGATCACAAAGAATTTTTCGAGAAGCGGGATCAGCTCTCCGACCAGATTTCCCTGATGGACAAAGAGTGCTTCCGTCTGAACAGCCAGAAAGAAAAGCTGGAGGAGACAAAAGAGGCACAGACCTCGTATCTCTGGGAAGAGTACGAAGTGACACCGGGCCACGCAAGAGAGTTCCAGA
>ENA-OQKW01000193-OQKW01000193.1-human-gut-metagenome-genome-assembly--contig:-NODE-193-length-17429-cov-4.270431_pt1 | contig 17429 bp, 14 predicted proteins | sample MGYA00242657_ERZ504815 | MGnify/ENA primary metagenome ERZ504815 (study PRJEB26092, sample SAMD00036404) | human gut metagenome | host: Homo sapiens | study: EMG produced TPA metagenomics assembly of... | reverse complement strand
AAATTATTTTTGCTCACATATGAGTGCGCAGGTTACAGTAACAGTAGTATTACTTCTGATTCTGGCAGGTCTGGTCCTTCAGATTTACGTAAAAAATCAATATTTTAATTATCTGCTCAGGAATACCAGATCAATGGAAGAATCCATGATTGAAACATCGACGATTAATATTGATGCAAATCTGAAGGATATCATCAGTGCTGCATGCAATGTAGGAGTTAATGAGACATTAAGAGTTCTGGTAGAAAACACGGAAGCAGACGGAATACTTCTGGCAAAAGAAAAACTGACATTGGGCAGCAGAATGGATGATATTGCTCATCAGATTGGAAGTGTTGTATCTATTGCGATTGTATCAGATGAAGGTCTGTGGCAGGAGTATGGGGTTTATTGGTACCAGACATCTTCAAAAGGAGTATGGGAAGATGGCAATCTGGATAAACTTCAGGAAATATATGAAAAGACCATGGCACTTCAGAAAGAGAAAGCAAATGTCAGGTACTATGTAGAGACAGATCCTGCTGTTCACAGTCAGTGGCCGCAGATAAGAATGGTACATATTGCAGTTCCGCTGATTAGGAAAAACTTACAGTTATTCTCATGTGAAAAATGTAGCGGTCGTATCTTTCGATATGGGAGATATTCTGGAAAAAAGTGCTTTTGACAGAGTAGCTGATAAACCTCTTTCGATTGGATATATTGCAGATGAAAATAACAGAATCATTTACCATCCAAATGAAGAGTACGATGGAATGACAGTGGAAAGTTACAGAAAAACGCTGGACAGTACCGAGAATATCAGCAGATCATTAAAATATTTTGGATGGACAGCATATATTACCACGGATCTTGGAAAAATGCGTGCACAGGTTAACCAGATGTATACCAGAAGCATTTATGTATATCTGTTTTTGTTGTGTATCTGTGGATTTTTATGGCAGTTTACAATACGAAGAGTATTAAAACCAATTGATATTATACGGGATTCTATGCGAAATATTAAACTTTCCAAGAATCTTCCGAAGATAGAAGTAAAGGGAACCAATGAGATATGGCAGTTGGCTGGTTATTATAACGAAATGGCGGAAACTCTGGAACGACAGTACAAGGAAATACGTAGATATTATCGTGAAAAGAATCTTTCTATCCGTCAGAAAAATAAGGCAGAGAAAGAAGCTCTGGAATCACAGATCAATGCACATTTTCTCTGCAATACACTGACTGCGATCAATTATAATGCGATAGATAATGAAGATTATGAGGTAGCAGATCTTCTGAAAAAGCTTTCCAATATGCTTTCATATACATTCTCAAGGAAGCTTGTGTCAGTAAGTCTGGGGCAGGAACTGAGATGGGTAGTAGCAGTATCTATATCTGCAGAAGTTCAGGCTTATGGATGTGTTTGACTATGAGATTGAATTTCAGGAAGAATACGGCGAATGGCCATGCTGTAAACTGTTTATTCAGCCATTTGTGGAGAATTCTATCCTTCATGGTTTTGAAGGAAGAGAAAGCGGGGGAATGATCCGTATTACGGGTCACATTGATGGATCCAGATTCCGTCTTTGCATTGAAGATAATGGATGTGGAATGAATGAAGATACAGAGAAACTGATGCAGCAGATTCTTATGGAAAAGCATACTTTGGATTTGGCAGGAACAGGAATCGGGATTCAGAATGTAGTGACAAGACTGCGAATGTATTATGGAGAAGAACTTTCTGTAGTTTTGGAATCAGAACCTGAAAAGGGGACAAAATTTACTTTCTGGCTTCCAATACCAGAGAATCCGGAGAAAGATATAGAGTAAATAAATGTAGACAAAAAAAGTAACAGAGGAGGTCTTTATACATTGAGAATTTTAATTGCAGAAGATGAGCAGAGAACCAGACAGGGATTAGTAAGGGTTTTGCAGAGCCTGAGGGATGAGTATGAGATTGTGGCACAGGCATCTAATGGAAAAGCAGCGCTGGAAATGATTCTGGAACAGAAGCCGGATGTGGTTTTTATTGATATCAAGATGCCGTTTATGGACGGGCTTTCAGTAATAGAAGCTGCCAGAGCTCAGGGAATTAAGGCAGAATTTGTGATTGTAAGTGCATATGCAGATTTTGATTTTGCCAAGCAGTCAATTTCTCTTGGTGTAATAGAGTATCTTCTGAAACCTCTTACAAGAGATGAGGCAGAAGCAGTACTGAAGAAAATTGAGAATAAGATCAGTGGAAAAAATAGCTATTCCCGCAGAAAATCCAGAAATTTGAGAGATAAATATCCGGATGCCCACCCTATGATTCTGCAAGCTCTGGATATCATACAGAGTGGATATGCCGGAAAAATAAGCCAGAAGAAATTGGCAGAAGATCTTGGGCTGAGCCAGGAATATTTCAGTTATCTTTTTGGAAAAAATATCGGAGAAAATTTCAGCACTTTTCTAAGGGAGTATAGAATTGAACTAGGCACAGTATATGTTGAGGGAAGAAATATGTGATCAGAGGGATGTTCCTTATCAGGTAGGATTTTCCGATTCTAAATACTTCAAAAAAAGTCTTTCGCGAGGTGACAGGAAAGAGTCCATCTGAATATCTGTCAGAAATAAAAGAGTAAAAATATAAGAAATATATGGAAAATATCCTGAAAATCTTAAAATATTTCCTTAATCTTAAAATATTATCCGTACAAAATTCCTTTTTCCATAAAATCTTGGGTTATGCGGTGGAAATTTGAATGGTAAAATATATACAACAAAACAACAGAGAGACGACTTAAAATTGTGCAACTAACCAAAACAAAATTCAACTAAGAAGGAAAAAGGGAAGGAAAAACAATGAAAAAAACATTATTTACAGCAACATTATTGGCGGCTTCGCTGATGGCGGCATCAACTGTACAGGCAGCTCCGCAGGAAGTTACAATGTGGCATTATTTTGATCAGAAGCCAGAGCAGGAAATGCTCGCAGACATGGTTGAAGAATATAATTCTTTACAGGATGACATTCACATCAATGCAACATTCGTATCCAGAACAGAGTTAATGAACCAGTACACAGTTGGAGCACTTTCAGGAGAACTTCCTGATATCGGACAGGTAGATTCACCGGATATGGAATCCTACATATCTCTCGGAGTATTCGAAGATATCACTGATGATCTAGAATCATGGGGAGAACTGGATCAGTTCTATGATGGACCATTAAGCTCCTGTAAAGACCCTGATGGAAAAGTTTACGGACTTCCACAGAATAGTAACTGTCTTGCACTTGCTTGCAATATGGATCTTCTGAAAGCAGCCGGATATGATCATATGCCGCAGAGTCTTGATGAGTTCAAGGAAATGGTTGCAGCAACAACAGATGCATCCAATGATGTATACGGATTCGCAATGTGTGCAGTATCTACAGAAGAAGGAACATTCCAGATCCTTCCATGGCTGAGATCTGTACAGAATGGAACTGGCGTTAATGTTGATAATATTACTGCTGATTCTGCTGTAAATGGATTACAGACACTTGGAGATTTTGTAGCAAACGGATACATGAGTAAAGAGTGTGTAAACTGGACACAGGCAGATGCATGGAATCAGTTCTGCGCAGGAAAAGCTGCATTTGCAGAATGTGGAACATGGCATCTGGCACAGACAGATGCAATCAACGGAGCATTTGAATATGACTTTACACTTCTTCCAACAGGCGACGAAGGAACCTCTACATCTACAATCGGTGGTGAGAACTTTGGTGTCTGCAAAGGATCAGAAAACAAAGAAGCATGTGCTAAATTCCTTGAGTGGCTCTGCTCACAGGAAAACGAAGCAAAATGGGCAGCTGTAGGCGGAAAGATTCCTACAAGACAGGATGCGACAGCTGAATACACATTTGAGCAGGATGGATTTAAGGTATTTACAGATGAAATGAATTATGCGCAGGCTCGTGGACCGCACGCTGAATGGCCATCTATTTCTGAAGCGGTTTATACAGCAACACAGTCTGTAATCGTAGACGGAACATCTGCAAAAGACGCTCTTGAAACAGCAGCAGCTAAAATTAATCCAATCGTAGAAGAAACTCCTCTTCCTGAAAGCAACTAAAACTAACAAATAGGGAAGGATGTGGCTTTAATGGCAGCAAAGTCTAGGACTATGGCGCAGCAAAAGACGAAAGAAGCATACTGTTTCATTGTACCTGCATTTATTTATATGATCCTTGTGCTGGGATACCCGATCGTTTATAACATTATTCTCAGTCTTAAGGATGTAAATGTAAAGAACCTGAAATCAGGAACTTCCGTATTTGTCGGATTACAGAACTATATTGATTTATTCCATGATCCGACATTTCTTCTGGTTCTGCGCAATACATTTATTTTTACAATAGCTTGTCTTATTTTCCAGTTTACCATCGGATTTGCATTTGCGATGTTTTTCAATCAGAAATTTAAACTCGCAGGTCCGATCAGAGGTCTGATTCTTGTCAGCTATATGATGCCAATGGCAGTAACTGGTCTTCTTGGTAAAAATATCTTTTCCAATGCAGGTCTTATCAATGACCTGCTTGGAAAAATCGGAATCAGCGGTCCGGAATGGCTGGTTAACACCAGCACAGCTCTGATTGCAGTAATTATTATGAACTGCTGGGTAGGTATTCCGTTTAATATGCTCCTTCTTGTATCAGGACTTACAAGTATTTCACCGGATGTATACGAGAGCGCATCCATGGATGGAGCAAATTGGGGACAACGTTTTCTTTTTATAACTCTTCCCCTGATGAAAGAGTCAATTCTTGCAGTACTGATGTTAGGATTTATCTATACATTCCGTGCATTTGACCTGATGTATATCATGACAGCCGGAGGTCCGTTGAATTCAACAGATGTGCTGGGAACATATTCTTATATGTTATCATTTACACAGTTTAACTTTTCAAAAGGTGCGGCAGTTGCAATGGTACTGTTTGCATGCCTGTTCCTTATTGGTCTGTTCTATCTGAAACTGTTATCAAAAGAAGAGGAGGAAGGCTGATATGGATAATATGACAGGTGCTGAAAAGGCAAAAGAGATCAGAAATTCGATATTTGCACTTCTTATTGCATTTATCTTCTTATTTCCGATTTACTGGCTGATACAGATTTCATTTAAGTCAGATGCAGAAACATTTGGAAAGGTTCTTACCTATTTTCCACATGATTTCACCTTTGAACCGTGGCTGGAAAACTTAACAGATAAAACGTTTCTGATATCTTTGAAAAACAGTTTTCTTAATGGACTTTTGACAATGGCAATTGCTCTGGTACTCGGTGTCCCGGCAGCATATGGAATGGGAAGATACAGAGTAAAAGGTGGAAATGTTTTCCTTCTTACATTTCTGATTTCACAGATGCTTCCTCCATCCCTGACATTGACCCCAATGTATCTGATTTTCAGTAAATTGGGCTTTCTTGGAAATCATCTGACAGCTCCGGTTGCGATTGCAGCCAGTTCTATACCGTTTGTAATTGTAACATTGAGACCTTATTTCAGAAGTATTCCGGTATCATTGGATGAGGCCGCAAGACTGGATGGATGCGGATCGGTAAAAGCATTTCTTATGGTTATGCTTCCGGCAGTAAAAACAGGAATTATTACTATCATGGTTATTTCATTCCTGAATGGATGGAATGATCTGGTATATTCAATGACATTTAATGTTGCAGAGACAATGAGACCTTTGACAGCGAATATTTATAAATTCCAGAGTGCATATGGTACAAGATGGAACTGTATCATGGCATATGGTGCAATACTGGTACTTCCGGTAATTCTGATGTTTATTTTCTTACAGAAATATATTGTAGGCGGTCTTGTCGCAGGTGCAGTAAAAGACTGATAAAACAAAAGTTATTATTATAAACAAGTTCAGCGAATTAGAACAAAACAGATAAAACTGCAGTTCCGATTCGCTGAAACTCCATAAAGAGTAAGAATAAAAAGGAGAAGGAAGAAATGGCAAATCAGGAAGAAGTAAGAGATGTATATGGGTATTTTGAACAAAAAGGAAATGCACTGTGCTATCGTTATGAAGCTGAACGGGGTAAGAATTGAGCCATGGGGGTGCTGACAGTTTTCGTGTACGTGCATGGAAAACAGCAGAGATGGATCCGGCAGATTGGGCGCTGACCACACCGGAGAAAGAAGTTACACCGGAAATTGAAGTTCGTGAGGATGGGGCAACTATCTGCAATGGTAAGATTCGTGCAGAGATCAATTTGATTGGTAAAATTGCATTTTATAATCAAAAAGGAGAACTTTTACTGGATGAGTATGTCCGCAACAGAAAAGATATGTTCGGAAATACCTGCAGTTCTCTTGAAGTGGAAGCCAGAGAATTTAAGCCGATTACAGGCGGCGATTACAGACTCACTATGCGTTTTGTTTCTACACCCGAAGAAAAAATTTATGGTATGGGACAGTATCAGCAGCCATATCTTGATGTAAAAGGTGCAGACCTTGAATTGGCTCATAGAAATTCACAGGCCAGTGTTCCATTTATGCTCTCCAGTCTTGGATACGGATTCCTTTGGAACAATCCTGCTGTAGGACGTGTAAATTTTGGCAAAAACATTACAACATGGGAAGCGTTTTCTTCCAAAAAACTGGATTACTGGATCACAGCAGGTGACACACCGGCTGTAAATCGAAGAAGCTTATGCAAATGCAACAGGTAAAGTTCCGATGATGCCTGAATATGCAATGGGATTTTGGCAGTGCAAACTTCGTTACCAGACACAGGAAGAACTTCTTGAGGTAGCAAGAGAATACAAGCGTCGTAATCTTCCGATTTCTGTGATCGTAGTTGACTTTTTCCACTGGCCTATGCAGGGTGAATGGAAATTTGACCCGACATACTGGCCGGATCCGGATGCAATGATCAAAGAACTGAAAGATATGGGAATTGAACTGATGGTTTCCATCTGGCCGACAGTAGATTACAGAAGCGAGAATTTCAATGAAATGAAGAGTAAAGGTCTTCTGATCCGCGTAGATTCCGGATATCCGATATCCATGGATTTTCAGGGAAATACACTTCATTACGATGCAACTAATCCGGAAGCACGTGAATATGTATGGGAAAAAGCAAAGAAGAATTATTATGATAAAGGTGTAAAAGTATTCTGGCTGGATGAAGCAGAACCGGAATATACAGTTTATGATTTCGAGAATTATCGTTATCATCTCGGACCGGATATTCAGGTTGGAAATATTTATCCTGTTATGTATGCAAAGACATTTTTTGATGGAATGAAAGCAGAAGGACAGGAGAACATTATCAATCTTCTCCGCTGCGCATGGGCCGGTTCACAGAAATATGGTGCACTGGTCTGGTCCGGAGACATCAAATCTTCCTTCCCGAGTATGAAAAATCAGGTTGCAGCAGGTCTTAATATGGGAATTGCAGGTATTCCGTGGTGGACAACAGATATCGGCGGATTTTTCGGAGCAAATATAAATGATCCGGAATTCCATGAACTTCTGGTCCGTTGGTTTGAATATGGATGCTTCTGTCCGGTTATGAGACTTCACGGATATCGCTGGCCGCTTCAGCCTCAGTATGGTACAACTGGTGGAGCTACATGTGTATCAGGAGCACCAAATGAGGTATGGAGTTACACAGATCAGGTTTGTGAGATTCTGTCAGATTATTTGAGATTAAGAGAGCGCATGCTTCCATATATTACAGAATTGATGGAGGAGGCTCATGAAAAAGGAACTCCTGTTATGCGTCCGCTGTTCTATGACTTCCCGGAAGACAAAGAAAGTTGGAATGTAGAGACAGAGTATATGTTTGGACCAAAAGTTCTGGTAAAACCGATCACAGATGCAGATGCACGTGAGACAGATGTATATCTTCCTGGTGGAGCCTCCTGGACAAATGCATGGACAGGTGAAACCTTTGAAGGTGGACAGAAAGTACATGTGGCAGCACCGATCGAGCAGATTCCATTGTTTACAAGAGATGGTTACAAACTGCCGATGAAATAAAGAAGTTTTAAAGATCAGGAGGGTGTCGCAGAATTATCGAGGGATAATTTTCGACACCCTTTTAAAGAACATTTAACGGTGTCACCGCTGATCCAAATGGATGATAAAGGAGAAGAAAAAATGGGAAAAGCAGCAAATTCAAGTATTTCTCTTAAACAGATTCATGTTACAGATAATTTTTGGAATAAATATGTGCATCTGGTAAAGGATGTGATTATTCCTTATCAGTGGGATATTCTGAATGATAAACTGGAAGATGTAGAAACCAGTCATTGTATAGAAAATTTCAAAATTGCAGCAGGAGAAAAAGAGGGAGAATTTCAGGGCGCCGTATTTCAGGATACGGATGTTGCAAAATGGCTGGAAGCAGTTGGTTTTGTGTTAAATTATGAAAGAGATGAAAAGCTGGAAGAATTGGCTGATGAGACGATTGAACTGATCGGACGTGCACAGCAGCCGGATGGATATTTAAATACATATTTTACGATCAAAGAACCGGATGGACGATGGAGTAATCTTATGGAAGGTCATGAGCTTTATACAGCAGGGCATATGATCGAGGCAGCAGTAGCATACTATGAAGCAACCGGAAAACGTAGATTCCTGGAAATTGTATCAAAATTTGCAGATCTTGTCTGCCAGACTTTCGGATCGGAAGAGGGAAAAATCCATGGATATCCGGGACATCAGGAAATAGAACTGGCACTTGTAAAGCTTTACCGTGTAACACGTGAGAAAAAATATCTGGATCTGGCAAAATATTTCATAGATCTGAGAGGTACTGGCAAAAATTATTTTCTGGAGGAGGAAAAGAGACCGGGACATAAGCGTATTTTTCCGGATTTTGTAAATTATGATACCATGTATGCGCAGGCACATAAACCGGTAAGAAAACAGAGGACAGCAGAAGGACACGCTGTAAGAGCAAACTATATGTATTCTGCAATGGCAGACCTGGCATATGAATATCAGGATAAAGAATTACAGCAGGCATGCCGAAACTTGTGGGATAATATGGTGCACAAAAGAATGTATATTACAGGAAGTGTTGGATCTTCTGGATTCTTGGAACGATTTACAACAGATTATGATCTGCCAAATGACAGCAATTATTCTGAGACATGTGCTACGATTGCACTTGCTATGTTTGGAAAGAGAATGGCAGATATGGAGAAGGATGCTTCTTATATGGATGTAGTGGAACGGGCTTTATATAATACACTTTTATCAGGCATAGCTATGGATGGAAAAAGCTTTTTTTATGTAAATCCTCTGGAAGTATGGCCGGTAAGCTGTATGCCGAGAACTTCACGCGAACATGTGAAACCTGTCAGGCAGAAATGGTTTGGTGTTGCATGCTGCCCGCCAAACATTACCAGAACATTGGCATCTCTTGGACAATACATCTATTTCCAAGAAGAAAATGAAATTTACGTAAATCTGTATGTTGCAAATGAAACAGAAGTTACACTTAATGGAGTTCCGTTCAAAATTACGTTAAAAGGAAATTTCCCATGGGAAAACAAGATGACAGTTTCTGTAGATGGTGTGCAAGAAACTGAGGCGATGATCGCATTCAGGGTTCCGGCATATGCAGAGAATTTCAAAATTTTGAGAAACGGTAAAGAAGAGAATCTGACAGAAGACCATGGATATATTAAAATTTCCGGAAAAATGTATAAAGAAACATTTGAAATAAGTTTTGATGCAGAGCCAGTATTTGTTCATGCAAATCCACAGGTAAGAGTTGACAGTGCAAAAGTGGCAGTAGTAAAGGGACCTCTGGTTTACTGTGTGGAAGAAGCGGATAACGGGGAGAATCTTTCTTCTGTTATGGTTAATACTGATCAGAAGATTGAAGAAACATATGATGACGAACTTCTGGAAGGATGCAGTGTACTCCATATAACCGGCAAAAAAATTTCAGAGAAGGGTTGGAATGAAGGAATATTGTATCAGAACAGAAAAGTAGAACTGGAAGATGTTAAATTGACACTGGTACCATATTGTTATTGGGGAAATCGTGAAAATGGAGAAATGCTTGTGTGGATGAAGGAACTTTTTTATATGTAATTCGCTGATAAAATAAAGGAAAAATAAAAGGAGATCGCAGAAAAATATGTGGTCTCCTTTTGGTCTGTTCAGTATTTGTTTGATTATAGGCTGACAATTATTTTTTCTTTTTGGAATTATGCTCCGATTCCGGATTCATCCCGTCGATTATATGCTCGATCATCATCTTTTTTACATAAACATCAAAGCTTAACAGACAGATAAAGGAAAATCTTTTCAGGTTCGCCTGATCTTCTTCATCTGCGTCCCCGAAAGTATCCTGTGCTGTTTTGTATTTGCGCAGAAGGTCTTTTTTCAGGGATTCAATCTGTTCCTTTTCCATGCTGAAAACTTCATTATAAATATAAGTCATATCTTTCCCAGTCATGGATTTAAAATATTCCTGCGTGATTGGTGTGAGCAGAGTCTGGATATCATTGATGGAAAGAATATTCTTGAAATAGTAAATAAAAATCAGCATCAGCACATGTTCTTTGGAATAACGTTTCTTCTCAGGCGGGGGAAGGAGCTTATTCTTTGCATAATTGTTGATCATAGTCTTGGTGAGAATCTTGTCGTCTGCGTAACGTTTGGAAGAAACGAGCTGTTCTTCCATAAAGGTTGTTACCTGATCCATATATAAATCAATATTTGGGATGTCTTCCGGTTTAATATAGTCAATCCTGGATACACTTTCCAGAATGCTGTTTATCATGTCTTTATCATCGATTGTCATCTTTTATCACCTCTGTTCCTTATTATATAGTTTTAAATACTACTTGTAAATGTTTTTTTTACTCATTACAGAATTTATATCCGCTTGAATAACTGCGCGTCGCATTCTCGTTACTTTAGCCTGCAAATAAAAAGTCAATACTAAAATTGAAGAAAGTTAAAAAACTTTACAGGTTAAAAATTAGGCATTAAAATAAGGCCACCACAACCAGTGCTGGTCTGAAAGTAAAAGTTTTGAATTAGCTTGGATCAGGAAGAACAGAAAGATATTCTTTCACTCGTCCATAGTATATTCTGAGAAATTTATTAGCACCTGCAGTCATATAAACATAGTAAGGCTTACCCTGGGTGCGTTTTCTGTCCATGAATTGATATACAGGATCATCCTGAGGCATGGTTTTGATAAGAACATCCATTACTTGAAAAAGAGTCTTTCTTAAATTTGAAGATCCACGTTTGGATGTTGGGACGCTTTTTTGGGCATAGGAACCAGATTCGTTTACCCCAGGATCAACTCCGGCGAATGCAGTAAGGGCTCCTTTATGCGTGAATCTGGTTACATCACCGATCTCAGCCATAAGCTGTGGACCGAGAGATGGACCAATCCCTTTAAACTGCATGACAATTGAGTATTCAGGAAGCTTTGAGGCAGTCTCGTTCATGAGAGTGCGTATTGTTTCGACAGTAACGGAAGTACTGTTGAGCTGATCGATAGCTTGTCTGATGATATGTTTGGTTATTTCATTCTTAGGAAATACTGGAACAAGTTCCTTTGTTTTGGTGTAAATTTCTTCCGCTTTTGATTTATTGAAGGCATATTTTTTGCGCTTGCACCAGTTCTGATAATGTTCAACAAAAGCGTTTAGAGACATTTTACGAATGCAATCTACATGCCAGTATGTAGAGACAAAATCAACCCATTTCTGGGAACCATCACTGCGGGTGGGACTATTGAAATAAGTATTTGCATTTGGATAGGTCTGGTCAATGAGGCCAATAAGATTATTTTTCATAGCCGTTTTTTGTTTCACATAGAAATGGAACTGACGATTCATGACCTTTAGCTGAGCGCGTAATTCATCTGTAATACTATACGGTTCAAGACTTTGCCATTTGTCAAGAGCGTAGCGGGCAATCTTGACAGAATCAGCTTTGTCGGACTTGATTTTGCGAAGAGAATCGTTATTAAAATCTTTGACCAACTTGGGATTAACAGCACTGACAAAGAGATCTGCTGCTGAAAGCTGGTGAGCAAGTGCTTCGTAGTAGCGGCCGGTATGTTCCATTACAACCCGGGATTCACCTTCGATAGAATGAATAAGTTTAATAAGTGAATGGATATCACTGGATGTGTGCTTAATCTCAAAAGGAGAGGATACAATCTCCCCAAATGGTCTCAGAATTGTAACCATACTTTTACCTTTTGAAACATCGATACCTACTGCGTTCATAAATTTATCACTCCTTAAAAAATATTACAATGGATAAATACCAGTTTTACTCATTACCTGTTCAAACTACTGTGTGTGACACGAATGCACCTAATGTGATTCAACCTGCATAAAACGAACACTGTGAATGAGGAGCCGGTTATCAGTCTAAAGTACGGACGCGAGGTCCAAGTGATGAAGTCGATATACCATTGCATCCTACATTCTAACAGTTTAAGTAATGAGATGGATAAATCCTTACTGGAAGTAAGGGGATTACCCATAAATATATTGTAGTAGGTGATGAGTTAGTGCAAATTTTTTACCAAAAGAAAGAACAGATGTTTACTTCTGGCACTATATGTGCTAAAATATAGCCATAGGACTTAAATGTATTTTTAACTTCCAGTTGGCAAGAGTAAATTCCAGTCTCATAGAAATTACTTCTGCACATATATATTGTCATTGATGACCATTGCTATGTATACTGTACTTGCAACTGATTGCCTGCCTGTGCAGATTGGAGATAAATATGAATAATAAAGGCAATCGGAAACATTTAACATTTGAGCAGCGTGTTGAGATTGAAAAAGCTCTTACTGAGAATAAAAGCTTTGCTGAAATTGGAAGAATCATAGGCAAAGATTCCTCAACAATATCTAAGGAAGTACGTCTTCATGCACGTGTCAAAGAGCGTCCGGATCCGGGTTATACCAATCCTCCCTGCATTCATCGAAAAAAATGTAAAATGACCTGTCTCTGTGATGAGCAATGTGGAACTATGTGTAAAATCTGTAAAAAGCAAAATATGCGTTGTATAGATGTATGTCCTGCATATGAAACGGCGGAATGTGAGAAGCTTAAAAAGCCGCCATATGTATGTAATGGATGCGCTAAAAAAGCCATTGTCTCATGCCAAGAATGTTTTATTCTTCCAAGTATGCTCATGATGAATATCGCAGTGTGCTTGTTGATAGCAGAGTTGGTATCAATCAGACTCCCGAAAGTATTCAGTCCATGAACGATTTACTGGTCCCACTGATCAGGGATAAACACCAGTCCATCGGACACATTTATGCTACCCACGCAGAGGAATTAGGCTGCTCCAGAAGAACACTTTACTCTTACATTAATGATTGTGTATTTGATATCCGCAATGGTGATTTAAGACGTTCTGTGCGCTATAAAAAGCGCAGGAAACCTACGAAGGCAGGATCAAAAGACCGTTCTTACCGCCAAGGTCATAACTACGAAGATTTTCAGGATTATATGAAGGAACATCCAGATACCAATGTCGTGGAAATGGACTGTGTGGAAGGTAAGAAAGGCGAAAGCAGATCTATCTTGACCTTTACATTCCGCAACTGCAATCTTATGCTCATGTTCCTTTTGGAATATCAGGATCAGGAATGCGTCCTGGAGGTCTTTGTATGGCTGGAAACAGTTTTGGGACAGGAGGCATTCAAAAAGCTTTTTCCAGTGATCCTCACGGATGGAGGTTCTGAATTCTCCGCCCGAAAAGAGATGGAAGAATTCTGTGACGGAAGTAAAAGTACTACTGTCTTTTACTGTGATCCATACAGCTTTTGGCAAAAAGGTGCCTGTGAAAAGAATCATGAGTATATCCGCTATATATGTCCGAAAGGCAGTTCATTCGCTAATTTAAATGACGATAAAGTCAGGCTTATGATGAATCACATAAATAACGAAAAAAGAGACAGTTTTAATGGACACAGTCCATATGAACTCTCTCTTTTACTCTTGGACAACAAGCTGCATAAATCATTAGGATTAAAGGCAATCGAACCTGATGACGTTATGCTTAGTCCGAAACTTATAAAATAAAACAGTAAAGCACAGGCAGATTTCACTGCACCAGAATTTAGTCTTACACATAAGGCATGTGGAATTTAGTCCTGCATACTATTTTCAGATGCCCATTTAGCATGTAAAAAAACATTAAAACTGGGTGCTTATGGACTCATTATAAAGCAAATATATGAATTTGTTAAGACGTAAAGTGGAAATTAATCCTGCAGAATTACAGGGATAATCCACAGCTGGAAATTAGTTTTTCATTTAAGTACATGCTCGAATGTGCAATTCATCCCATCACCTATAGGACGCCGCTGAAAAACTGTTTTTTCATACTATATACAGTGTCTCAAAGTTGATTGATGTACTTTATTTTGTGTTAATTTATACGCAAAAAGGACTTTTTCAGTGGCCTTCCTATAGAGGTGAGGGAATTCTTGCTACGGTTGTTAAACAAAAGAATACCGCTGTGTAATGTAACAAAAAAGACCCTGAAGAACTGTATTTCTACAATTCTCCAAGGTCAAATTTTACGTTTGGACACTTTAGGGCTGGTTGGCTATTTTACCTCTTTAGAGGATATTTAGCTTTGCCCCTTAACAATTATGTTAATTATGCATTCTTCTCAGCGATAGCTGCCTGTGCTGCTGCAAGACGAGCGATCGGTACACGGAATGGTGAGCAGGATACATAGTTAAGACCGATCTTGTGGCAGAATTCTACAGAAGACGGATCTCCACCATGCTCGCCGCAGATACCTACGTGAAGGTTCGGGTTAACCGGTTTGCCGAGTTCGATAGCCATCTTCATCAGCTTGCCAACGCCAACCTGATCCAGTTTTGCAAATGGATCGTTCTCGAAGATCTTAGCGTCATAGTATGCGTTGAGGAATTTACCTGCATCATCACGGGAGAAGCCGTATGTCATCTGAGTAAGGTCGTTTGTACCGAAGCAGAAGAAGTCTGCTTCTTTAGCGATCTCATCAGCTGTAAGAGCAGCTCTCGGGATCTCGATCATTGTACCAACTTCATACTGAAGGTCAGAACCAGCGGCTTTGATCTCAGCATCAGCTGTCTCAACTACGAATTTCTTAACATATTTAAGCTCTTTTACATCGCCAACAAGTGGGATCATGATTTCCGGTTTGATTGTCCAGTCCGGATGAGCTTTCTTAACTTCGATTGCTGCGCGGATAACTGCTGTTGTCTGCATCTTAGCGATTTCAGGATAAGTAACAGCAAGACGGCATCCACGATGTCCCATCATCGGGTTGAACTCATGAAGAGAAGCGATGATAGTCTTGATCTGATCTACAGTTTTGCCCTGAGCATCTGCAAGTTTCTTGATGTCAGCTTCATCTGTAGGAACGAACTCATGAAGAGGCGGATCCAGGAAACGGATAGTAACAGGGTTACCTTCCAGAGCTTCAAAGAGACCTTTGAAGTCATCCTGCTGATATGGAAGAACTTTTGCAAGTGCTTTTTCTCTCTCTTCTGCTGTTTCGGAGCAGATCATTTCACGGAATGCATCGATACGTCCCTCACCGAAGAACATATGCTCTGTACGGCAAAGACCGATACCTTCTGCACCAAGCTCTACAGCTTTCTTAGCATCTGCAGGAGTATCTGCGTTTGTACGAACTTTCATTGTTCTGTACTTGTCAGCCCATGCCATGATGCGTCCGAACTCACCAGCGATTGTAGCGTCTACAGTCGGGATGATTCCGTCGTAGATGTTACCTGTTGTACCATCGATGGAGATGAAGTCTCCTTCGTGGAATTCTTTACCAGCAAGTGTGAATTTCTTGTTTTCTTCGTCCATAGCGATATCACCGCATCCGGATACACAGCACTCACCCATACCACGGGCAACAACTGCTGCGTGAGATGTCATACCACCACGAACTGTCAGGATACCCTGAGCAGATTTCATACCTGTGATATCTTCTGGAGATGTCTCAAGACGTACAAGTACGACTTTCTCTCCTCTTTCAGCCCATTCAACAGCGTCATCAGCTGTGAATACGATCTTACCGCAAGCAGCTCCAGGAGAAGCGCCAAGGCCTTTACCCATTGGTGTAGCAGCTTTCAGAGCAGCAGCATCAAACTGTGGGTGAAGAAGAGTATCAAGGTTACGTGGGTCGATCATAGCTACAGCTTCTTCTTCTGTTCTCATTCCCTCATCAACAAGGTCACAAGCGATCTTTAAAGCAGCCTGAGCTGTTCTCTTACCGTTACGTGTCTGAAGCATATACAGTTTACCATGCTCTACAGTAAACTCCATATCCTGCATGTCTCTGTAGTGTTTTTCAAGTGTTTCGCAAACCTGTTTGAACTGTACGAATGCTTCCGGGAATTTCTGTTCCATTTCGGAGATGTGCATAGGTGTACGAACACCGGCAACAACGTCTTCACCCTGAGCATTTGTAAGGAATTCACCAAACAGACCGTTAGCTCCTGTAGCAGGGTCACGTGTGAAGGCAACACCTGTACCACAGTCATCACCCATGTTACCAAATGCCATCATCTGTACGTTAACTGCAGTACCCCAGGAATATGGGATATCGTTGTCACGACGATATACGTTCGCACGTGGGTTGTCCCAGGAACGGAATACGGCTTTGATAGCACCCATTAACTGTTCCTTAGGATCAGTTGGGAAATCAGCACCGATTTTTGCTTTATATTCAGCTTTGAACTGTTCAGCTAATTCATGAAGGTCTTCTGCAGTAAGTTCAACATCCTGCTTAACACCTCTTTTAGCTTTCATCTCATCGATAAGTTCTTCGAAATATTTCTTTCCGACTTCCATAACTACATCAGAGTACATCTGGATGAATCTTCTGTAGCAGTCCCATGCCCAACGAGCATTGCCGGATTTTTCAGCAAGTACGTTAACAACGTCTTCATTTAAACCAAGGTTCAGGATGGTATCCATCATACCTGGCATAGAAGCTCTCGCACCAGAACGAACGGAAACAAGCAGAGGATTTTCTTTGTCACCGAATTTCTTTCCGGTAACTCCTTCCATTTTGGTGATTGCTTCCATGATCTGAGCCATGATCTCATCATTGATCTGTCTTCCGTCTTCATAGTACTGAGTACAAGCTTCTGTTGTGATTGTGAAGCCCTGAGGTACAGGAAGACCAAGGTTTGTCATTTCAGCAAGGTTGGCACCTTTACCACCCAGAAGGTTTCTCATATTAGCGTTACCTTCTGTAAACATGTAAACCCATTTTGCCATTTTACATTTTCCTCCTAAATTATTGTTCTTTTGTAACTATTCAGCATTCTGTTGTGAAGTAACTGAACAGCCACACCTTTCGCACATAAGTAAATATATGTTTCTTATACGCACATAATTATTTTATTAGAATTTAGTGTCATTTCG